>Ga0129317_1000025_pt1 | contig 210117 bp, 147 predicted proteins | sample Cm1ome_FD_94430 | JGI IMG/M metagenome (GOLD analysis project Ga0129317, IMG submission 94430) | Eastern black-and-white colobus group fecal microbial communities from Wisconsin, USA - Cm1105 metagenome | ecosystem: Host-associated > Mammals > Digestive system > Large intestine > Fecal...
CAGTTTTACCTTCATACAACAAAGGTAATAACTAAACCTGAATTGTCAAAGATTTTAGGGAGATTTTTTTAACGAGTACTCACCAATCTCTTTGGCACTGCAAAGTTAGAGTGTCTCTGTGGTAGTATATAATTAATTTACAACACTTTATACTATATTACAGTAAATATTCACCACCTAAATTGACGAAGAACCAATTTTTTATACTTAAACTTGCTCTGAGTGTATAATACCGCATGATGTAGGGGTGTAGGATTAATCATAAAATTAGGATTAGAAGTATTCCTCCAAACGATTTTTGTTAAAAGCGTGTTAAATGTAACGGTATGCTTTGGAGTATTTTATTTTTTGACTAATTTTGCAGTCAAAAAATATGAAACGTATATATATCCTTTTCTCATTGATGGTTATGTGTGCCGGCAGTTCTTGTATGGCACAGTCAATGCATGAGCAGCTTAAGATAAAGTTTATTGAGGGCTCTGCCGGATTCATGTCGCTCGTGGCTCTTGCCCTGGTGCTTGGTCTGGCATTCTGCATAGAGCGCATCATCTACCTGACCCTTAGTGAGATTGACGCGAAACGGTTCATGGCAGACATTACAGCCAAAGTGGAACAGGGCGACATCAGCGGTGCAAAGGAACTGTGCGCCAACACACGCGGTCCGGTGGCAAGCGTGTGCTATCAGGGACTTGTCCGCATTTTTGAGAATATCGACAACATCGAGCGGTCGGTCGTGGCCTACGGTTCGGTGCAGATAGGCAAGATGGAGAAAGGCTGTTCGTGGATTCGCCTGTTTATATCCATTGCCCCGTCGCTGGGATTTCTCGGCACGGTGATTGGCATGGTCATGTCGTTCGATGATATTCGCATGGCAGGCGACATCAGTCCCACGGCTGTGGCAGGAGGTATGAAGGTGGCACTCATCACAACTATTTTCGGTATCGTGGTGGCAGTAATCCTGCAGCTGTTCTACAATTATATACGCACAAAGATAGAGCATCTCACGGCGCAGATGGAAGAGTCGGTAATAACCTTGCTCGACTCCGTGATGTATTATAAGCGTGAGAAAGTGGGGAAATAAAAACTCTTCATTAAGAAATACAGAATCATGGGAACTGTCGACATTATACTTATAGTGGTTTATCTGACGCTGGCGGCTGCCGTCGGCACTCTGATATATTCAGTTATCCACAGTACCCGCATGGGGAGCAAGACATTTACAACGGTCAACGGCATACCCGTGGGAAAGATACTTGCCATCATAGCAGTGGCAATGGTTGCAGTGCTTGCGCTCACGTTTGCGCTCGGTTCAGGCAGTACGCTCACAGTGAACGGCAAGCCCTACAGAGAATGGTTTTGGCTGAAGACAGCAGATATGTTTATCTACACATCGGCGCTGCTGTTCATTACGGCATCGGCATTTGTGGTTTACGGACTTGTAAGGAGGCATGGAAATGTTAAAAAGTAGATTTCAGCGCGAAGTGCCTGAGCTGGACACAACATCAACAGCCGACATTTCATTCATCCTGCTCATATTCTTCCTCATCACCACATCGCTGAGCGTTGAAATGGGCATGAAACGTACTTTGCCGCCCATGGCTGCCGACAATGAAGAACCACAGGTGGTACAGAAAGAGAACCTTATGGTGGTGGACATTCTTGCCAATCATGTTATAGTGTGCAACGACGAGCCTGTAAGCATACCTGTGCTTGCAGAACGCATAAAGGCATTTGCCGGCAACAAGAAGCACGTGATAAACCTGCGCTCTGCCGATGATGCCAGATATGAGGACTATTTTGCAGTACAGCAGACCATTATGAGGGTGGCGCGCAGTATGAAAACAAAGATAAGAGTTGCAGAAAGCGAATATCCTACAGTCGCCCAAGGCGGGAAAGGAGACGGGCTATGAGAATGTTCCGTCGCCAAAGCAATACTGATATGCCGGGACTCAACACGGCAGCATTACCCGACCTGATATTCACAGTGCTGTTTTTCTTCATGTTCGTAACCCACATGCGGCAAATTGACAACACCGTTAAGGTTACTCCTCCGCAGGGCAACAATCTGGAAAAAGTCGCTACACGCCCATCGGTAATTACTATGTTTGTTACCGAAAACTCAACTGTGAATATCGACAACCGCAACGTGAAAGTGGACGATGTGGCTGACTACATCAGCGCCGAGCGAAAGAAGATGACACCAGAGGACGCAAGGAAGATAATGATGAACATCAAGGCAGACAGGGCGGTGCCTATGGGCACGATGAACAACATACGACAGCAGTTGCGCAGCATCAATGTGCTGAATGTCACCTATTCTGCCACAGAAAAGAAAAATAGAAGTCTCAAAAAATAACACATTAATATAAATATGGGAATCCAACGAGTTGACAAATTAGACAAACAGATTCTGAAAATGATAGCCGAGGACGCACGTGTTCCTTTCCTTGAAGTAGCAAGAGCGTGTGGTGTCAGCGGCGCAGCAATACATCAGCGTATTCAGAAACTTACGCAGATGGGAGTGATTAAAGGTACGCAATATGTTTTCGACCCCGAAAAGCTCGGATATGAGACATGCGCATATATCGGGTTGAACCTAAAAAAGCCGGAAACATTCGACAAGTGTGTGGAAGAGCTGAAGAAAATGCCCGAGGTAGTGGAATGCCACTACACCACAGGCGATTTTGACCTGTTCATAAAGATTTACGCCGTCAACAACCACCACCTGCTGAACATAATCCATGAGAAGCTGCAGCCACTCGGTCTGGCGCGCAGCGAAACCATAATATCATTCAACAGCGCCATAAGCCGCCAGCTGCCCATAGACAACATACCAGTGGCTGAGGAAGAATGAAAAAAACAGCTAACCCTGATAACAGGAAGTCTAAAATCTACAACACTATAGTTTAGTCCAAAGAAAGAAGGTGTGTCAGGTTAGTTTTGACACACCTTCAATTGTTACATTTTGTATTTTAGTTTTTATCACTTCACCATAACCTTACGAACTGTTCCGTCTTTACGGCGTATGATGTTTAATCCTTTCTGCAGCGACTGCTGTTTCTGACCGTTTACACCAAATGATGACTCCATCGCATCATCATCGCCAACAACATCGTTTATGCCGGTAGCCTCAACGATTATTATAGCACCGGTAGTACTGTCAAACTGCCATTTATAACCATCAGGCAAAATTATCTCGATCTTCTTCAGGTCGCTCTCAGTCAGGCGATAACCGTCATATCCCACAATAATCGGCGTGTTGAGCACTATCTCCGTAATACTAATGTGTATTCGCAGAATTACAGTGAGGCTGAAGTTGATGTAAATCTTGCCGTCGCACAGCACATAAATGTCGCTGATACCATGAGTGCCATTATCCAGATACAGGTCGCCGCCAGTACCCACGGTGCCACCAGTGTTTTCACCGCCTACAAGACCTCCTGACACGATGAACGTTCCGCCCTTTCCGTTCTCAACATGCCATACGCCCGAGCCGTCGCCAGTCGACACTGTGCCACTGAGTATGCCGCCAGTAAACTTAGTGTAGCCCCAGTTGATATAGCCGCCCACAACAGTGCCGCCGCTGATATAGGTGTGACCGCCCGAATATGTGTAGCCACCACTCCAGCCACCGCCAATCGTACCATTATATATATAGATGGTTCCGCCATAATTGCAGAAGCCATGATGCCCACCGGTGTAATTACCGTTCCAATACTCAACATTGCCGCCAGTGATGTTTATCACAATCTCTGTGGCATTGCCGCTGCCGTCTCTCCAAACCACACGGCCGCCGTCCAACACGTGAATAAACTGTATTATCTTCACGATATTTATGTTGATGTCGATAATCAGCGTTCCACTCACATTGATACAGCCGCCATTGCCCTTGGTTACAAAATCAATGTTTCGTATAGTCACAGTCGAACCTGGATTTATGTTCAGGTTTCCGCCGTTGAAGGCGAAAGTCTTATTGCTGCCATCATCCTTAAGTCCATCGAGGAATGCCTGCAAATCGTCAAAATTCACATCGCCGTTCATATCGAAGTTGTCGTCAAAAGGCACCTCCACAGGATTTTCCTCCGTTCCCTTATTATCGCCAAGGCTGTTGAGGAAATCCTGCAGGTCATCATTGTTTCTGTTTTTTCTGCGCAGCTGGGCAGACTTATTTTTCTCGTTGTAGTACATCTCAAGGTCGTCAGGCATATTCTTGAATGTAAACAACTTGTCGAACATATCCCTCGAACGGATACCAGTTACAATGTCCGTGTTGAGAGGATAGTTTGCCCATTCACCGTCAATAACTCTTTTATAATGAAAATATATAAATATCAATATTTTTTTCTTTTCTTCGTCTGTCACAGACGGGTCATTCAATTTGTCTAAAAGAGCCTGTACATCATCCGATAACGTGCCTCCACAATTATATTGGGCTTTTGCATCCAAATAAATTGTCGGATACTCCACATTCCAATAGCCATACAAAAACTCCCTGACATAAATCATTGCATTGTCACCAACAAAATTTCCCCCTGAAATACCATCAGATGCTGTTAATTTCACCAATATAGAATTAGAATTTGCCGACTTAACGGTAGAGCCTTCAGAGAGGGTGAAATATTTACAGTCTATCACTACGTCGCCACCAATAATTGTCGCGTTTCCTTGAATATATGCACCAACCACTTTGTTTATTGCGATTCCCGAGCTTTCTATTGTACCGCCTTGTATATACACAGTCCCATCATAACCATTACCTTCAATAACTGTGCCTTTTGAGGTGAACACTCCAGATTTATAAGTGCAATAACCACCTGAGACGAGAGAGCACAGTCCAATATTGCTTTCACTATGTATATTTGTAAATTCTACATTCTCATCAATAAAAAGCGAGCCACCTTTTACATAAAAATAATCCTTAAGTGATATGTTATTATTGCCGCAGCAGTCAAAAGTCATGTCTTTTAATTTCAAACTTCCATATACGACAAAAGCATTTGTGTCATTTATTTGGTCACCAACGACAATTAACTTTCCACCAGTAATCACCGCATGACAGTTCTGCGGCACGATAATCTTCTTATCTATTTTTATGTAGTCAGTCAATTCTATCACACATGGGTTGCTCACTGTGTATTGTCCGCTCGCTGCAATCTCGTCAAGCTTTTTCTGAAGGTCATCGGCTGTAGTTATACCGTTGCTCTTGGGTTTAATAACAACTTCTCTACCATCATTCTGCAATGTATACTCATATTCCTTACCCCAATTGCCATTATCATGCTGAATATACCCTTCACCGTCATACGGATCTTTAATATGCGACATATCCTCAGCTGTCAAGCCGTCGTAAGCATGTTCTGTGGCAACAGCAACAACATCACCATTCCTCACATACCAATATGATGCGGGCGTCAAATGAGGACCATTACCTGGTGGAGAACTAGACATATAGCCTTTGCTGACATAAATATCTTTCTTAAGATGCTTGCATAACATCAAATAACTACTACTTTCGCTCTTTAAAGAAATATTGTCTATAGAAGCATCTTCACTCCAATACGCTACATACGAAGAACATGATATACTTTTTATTTTCACGCTACCCCATACCTCGACAGGAGCTTTACTGACAATCAATTCTATCACACCTCCATTGAAAGCGGACATATAGGCCTTTTCTGAATTACATAACACTTTACCTTCAACCAATCCGCTATTAATTTTGAACACGCTTTTATCGTTACTCATTAATACCGCATCGTCTTTCCCAGGCAATATTATAAGCCTTGCTGCCGTTTTATTTGAATAACTCAATTCAATATTTCCACCATCTATCACAAGAGAAGCATCTTCAACTGCTACCAGTGAATTACCGTTACGAACTCCTGCATCATTACACACCGCATTCTCACCCCATTCCACAATGGCACCACCTGAAATTTTGGCAATCGGTCCTTTAAGTGCCGAAGTACGCGAAAGCGTGCCATTAACAAACCTTACATACAGCCCGTTGTTCACTTCAAGCGTCGTTTCACGAACCGTACTTCCGAATTTCGACAAATCGATGATGGTAGGATCACTTCCACTTCGTGTTTTCGTTGCCGCCAGGCGGTCGAGATGCTCCTGCAGGTCATCAGCTGCAAAAGCCTGCTGTGTCACTCCTGTCACCAGCAGTGCCACAAAAGTCAAAACTTTTAAGAAATAAATGTTTCTCATAATACATTGAGTTTTTTATCTATCGACCTCCCAGTTTCGATAATAAATAAAAATGTAAGTGGCTATAAACAAGAAGCGTGGAGGTCTGACCCGTCACCCGTCCCACGCCTTGAGGCTTCTCGCATTGCCCTACTTTGTTGAACGAGCAACGCAAACACCCACGCCGATGAATTATATACGACCTTATACACCGCAACATCTCCACACCGCAGCATCGTGGCAAGCCATAACACCCACAGTATGGATAAGCAGAGATAAGGATGCCTATAAAAAACATCCCATGAGCATCTACCGTTGCAATGCTCTGACAAAGTAGAAATTTTGCGAGAATTTCAAGGCGTCAAAACAAAGCGCATGATAAACGCTTTCCCATAAATAGCGACTCTCACACCCCACATTCTGTTTCCTCCATCGGCGGAGCATCTGCTCTACTCCCGGCACTTCGGCGTGGATGTCAATTCCGGCTTCTTTGCTTGGACAAACACTTTTGTCCATCTCTGCAAATTGGCAGGAATTAGAGAATCGGTTACAAAGGTAATTATTTTTTTTATAAAAAAACGCTCATTATATACTAAATTAAGTTAAAAAGAGTGGCAAATGTTTCGCCATTCTATTTTTTTTACTTAATTTTGTGCCGAATATATCATTGACATAGCAAAATGTTCAGATTCGTTTGAATGTTATACTTTTTGATGAACATTCAAACAAAAAATAACCCCAAATACAAACATAATATTAAAATATAACCTAAAAAACAATGAAAAAATTATTAATTACTATGGCCTGTATCATTTCAGGCTGCGTGGCATCAAATGCCCAAGAGAGCATCACCCCCCCAAACATCACTCCGGGCTACGGAAAGTCTTTTTTTCGCAGGCAACAGATTTCTTTCAGTTGTAAGACAGATGGGGCAAAGATTTATTACACCATCGACGGAAGCACCCCAACAGCAGCGTCAACAGAATATAGCGAAGATGCTCCACTGTACATCGACAAGACAACCACAATCAAAGCCATTGCAGTGAAAGGAAACCAAAAATCGGATGTTAGTGAAACAATATGTAAGAAAGACTTACGCGCAATAGCAATAGTGGCAGAATATGGTGACAATAAATTTGCAATGGGGAAAGAAAAATCATCCACAAACGAAGGACACCTGGCAGCCCAAATATTCACAGAGAGGCAGACCTATACCCCTTCTGCTTTTACAAACATAGGATGGTTTTTCAAATCTGACGGGACAATCGTTGACATAGAATCTAAAAAATATCTATCTTTTGATGCAGCTGTCACACAATTAAGCACAACAAATACGAAATGGGAAATCACAGACAATAACGAAATTCGTTCAATAGAAGATAATAGAACAATAGGATATGAAACGAAAATAAATACTGACGGCTATTTTGGAGCATATAAAGACCCCAAAACCGCCGCCCACCCCTTTAACATCAATAAAGGCGCCTATCGCACAAACATTACAGAAAGAGTTTTCGGAACGTGGTGCCTGCCATACGATGTGGCTGTAGGCGACAGACCTGATGCCACCTATTATAATATATTGGGTAAAAAGACAGAAGCAAACGGAAAAATCACCTTGTATCTCATAGAAGAAACAGGCACACTGAAAGCTGGTGTTCCACACATTGTCAGGAATGACAAAAAAGATTTGTACGCATATTATCTTGACGAAGTTGAAGCCATTACCACTTTTCCAACTTACCAAAACGTAAACGGACTGATTGGCAGCAGTGAAAATAACACTGTAATACAGCCAGGAATGTATATCATTTACGAAAACAAGATAAGGAAATGCGGCACAGGCTGCACTGTCAACCAGGGCTATGCCTACATCAACATGGACGATGTACCCGAGATAAACGAAAGCAAGGCAAATGCCAATAGAGCCATAGAGCTTTCATCAGGCGGAACAACTGCAATTGATGGCATTAACGAAACTAACACTAACAATCTATATTACAATCTTCAGGGACAGCGAGTAGCTTCACCGCGCAAAGGTCTGTATATTGTCAATGGCAAAAAGATGATAATCAAATAGTTAACAATCTAGCAAAAACAACCGAATAACTATAAATAAAAAAAACATAACTAAAAACTTTTAATTAGAAATGACTATGGAAAAGAGGAATTACATCAAACCAGAAATTACTGTTTACGAAGTTGAGCCATCATCAATCCTTAACAATTCTCCAGGAACCGAGCCATCCTGCGACACTGCAAGATTTTGTATTGACCCGGAAGAAGACGAACTCAACGATGTATCAGCTCAGTAACAAGGATTTGTTACTTCCACCCGGCATATCAAAATAAAAAAACATTAAAAAAGTTCCTTTTATTTTGATATGCTCCCGCTTATTCGTAACTTTGCAACCGAAACAAAATATCACACTAAAAAATGAAATTTAAAAGAAACCAAACAGTTATGGCAACAATGGCAGCCGGAATGATGGCGCTTGCCTCGGCATGCGCCTCACAACAGACGGCAACAAAAGCAGCCGGAGAACAGCAGGAAACGGAGAACGCATTCCTGACAGAGAACACCAACAAGTATGAGATTCCGCAGTTTGACAAGATTCAAAACAGCCACTACCTGCCGGCAATAGAGGCTGGCATAAAGGCTCACAATCAGGAAATTTACAACATTGTGAGAAGCCGTGTGCGTCCCGACTTCGAGAACACCATACTGGCACTCGACAATGCCGGACAGCAACTGGAGCGCGTGGCGATAGTGCTGGGCGGACTGACAAGCAGCGACAACACCGACGAGCTCCAGGCAATAATGGAACAGGCACAGCCCATGCTTACAGCCCACGGCGACGAGGTCAGCATGAACGAGCTGCTGTTTCAGCGAGTAAAGGACGTGTATGACCATAAGGCTGACTTCAACCTCACCACCGCACAGGAGCGTCTGCTCAACAAGTACTACAAGGACTTTGTGCGCAGCGGTGCACTGCTCAATGCTGCACAAAAGGACACACTGAAACAAATAAATCAGGACATTGCAGCGGCGCAGCTATCGTTCCGCACCAACCTGCTCAAGGCAACAAATGCCACAGAGATTGTGGTGGACAACAAGGCAGACCTTGAAGGTCTCGATGCATCTACAATAGAAAATGCGGCCGCCGAGGCAAAGGCGCGCGGCAAGGAAGGCAAATGGGTGCTCACCGTTCATGCTCCAAGCCGTCTGGCGGTGCTCAGCTATGCCAAGAACCGCAGTCTGCGCGAGAAAATGTACAAGGCTTACACCTCGCTGTGCAGTGAAGGCGAGTTTGACAACTCGGAGAATATCAACACCATACTGCGCCTCCGCCAGAAGAAAGCCCGTATGCTGGGATTCAACAACTTTGCCGACTTCCAGATGGACAACGTGATGGCAAAGACCACCGAGGCTGCCGAGAAGCTGCTCTACCAAGTGTGGACACCTGCCGTGGAAAAAGCCAAGGAAGAGGTGCGCGACATGCAGGCTCTTGCCGATGAGGAGAAGGCAGGCATAAAGATTGAACCGTGGGACTATTACTATTACGCCGAGAAGGTGAAGGCAAAGCGCTTCAATCTCTCTGAAAACGACGTGCGCCCATATTTCGTGCTCGACAATGTGGTGAACGACGGTATTTTCTACATTGCCAAGCGTCTCTATGGCATCACTTTCACCGAAATGCCCGATGCACCAAAGTATAACCCTGAGGTAACGGTATACGACGTAAAGGATGCCGACGGCAAACACGTGGCAGTATTCATGACCGACTATTTTCCACGTTCCACCAAGAGTCAGGGAGCATGGATGAGCGAGTTCAAGGGAGAATATAACTATAATGGAGCCAACGAGCGTCCTATTATATATAATGTGTGCAACTTCACCAAGCCAACAAAGGACACCCCATCGCTTCTCACGCTTGACGAGGTGGAGACAGCCTTCCATGAGTTCGGCCACGGACTGCAGGGAATGCTCACCACAGCAGAGTACCGCAGTCAGAGCGGCACCAACGTCGACCGCAACTTCGTGGAGTTTGCATCACAGATTGACGAGCACTGGGCAATGGAACCTGAGGTGCTGAAGAACTATGCCCGCCACTACAAGACCGGTGAGGTGATTCCTGACAGTCTGATTGCCAAGCTCGACGCATCGGGCAAGTTCAACCAAGGCTTCGCCACCGTTGAATATTGCGCTGCATCAATTCTCGATCTCGAATGGCACAAATTAGAGATGACCGACGCCAACGTAGACGTTAAGGAATTTGAAAAGAAAGTTGCTGAGCGCATCGGTCTGCCTGAGGAAATCACTTACCGCTACCGCAGTCCTTACTTCAAGCACATCTTCGGCAGCAGCGGCTATGCTGCAGGCTACTACACATATCTCTGGGCTGAGGTGCTCGACACCGACGGCTTCGAGCTGTTCAAGGAAAAGGGAATATTCGATCCTGCCACAGCAAAGAGCTACAAGGAGAATATTCTTGAGACTGGCGACAGTGAGGACCCCATGAAGCTGTATGTGAAATTCCGTGGACGCGAGCCGCATGTTGACGCCCTGCTGCGTCATAGAGGACTGAAGTAAGTGTTGAGTGTTCAATGTTCAGTGTTTAGTTAGGAGTTAAATGGAAGATAAAAAACTGGCACGATCGTGGATGCTCTTTGGCGATGACGGAATGAACCGCCTCGCCACCATAAAAGTCATTGTGTTTGGCTGCGGCGGCGTGGGGTCATGGTGCATTGAGAGCCTTGTGCGCACAGGAGTGAAGCATATCACCATTGTAGATATGGACAGTGTGGCGGAAAGCAATGTCAACCGCCAGCTCATGGCAACGGCACTGACAGTGGGGCAGCCGAAAGTGGAGGCAATGCGCCGTCACCTTCTTGAAATTGCCCCCGATGCCGACATCACTGCAATACAAAAAATGTATTGTGAGGAGACTGCGCACGAATTTCAGCTCGATGACTACGACTTTGTGGTGGATGCCATCGACAGCGTGAAGTGCAAAATGCTGCTCATACGCAACGCCACGGAATCAAAGGCACGGCTGTTCTCTTCCATGGGAGCGGCACTGAAGATAGACCCTACCCGCATTGCCGTGGCTGAATTTTGGAAAGTTAAGGGCTGCAAGCTCGCCCTCGCCCTGCGCAACGGATTTAAGCGTGAGGGACACTTTCCAGCCAAGAAGTTCAAATGTGTGTATGGAGAGGAGCGTCTTGAAAACCGCGCCTGCCCAGACACAGAAAAGGCCAACGGCTCACTCGTGCATATCACGGGGATTTTCGGCTTCACACTTGCCGGGCTCGTGCTGAAAGAAGTCTTTTGTTAATAATCATTTAAAATGTCCGCAGTTTTGCGGACATTTTAAATAAATTACGTAATTTTGCACTTATAAACGTTTATAGATAATAATGGAGATAATGAAGAAATGGCTGCCCGACGTGCTGGCGGTCGTATTGTTTGCCGTACTGGCATTTGCTTATTTTTATCCTGCCGACATTGAGGGACGGATACTGTTCCGCCACGACTCGTCGGCAAACAAGGGAGCGGGAAAGGAACAGGGTGACTACAAGAAGCGTACAGGTGAGACCACACGCTGGACAAATGCGCTGTTCTCGGGAATGCCTACATACCAGCTGGCACCGTCGTACAAGAGTCAGAAACCGCTTACCACGGCCGCCGATGCCTATCACCTGTGGCTGCCCGAGAACGTGTGGTATGTATTTGCTTATCTGTTGGGCTTCTACATTCTGCTGCGTGCCTTCGACTTCCGTCAGCATCTTGCGGCATTAGGCTCCATAATGTGGGCGTTCTCCACTTATTTCCTGATAATTATCGCCGCCGGTCACATCTGGAAGGTGATGGCTCTGGCTTATCTGCCGCCGATGATTGCCGGTGTGGTGCTTGCCTACCGTGGCAAGTATCTGTGGGGACTGCTCGTAACAGCAATCTTTGCGGCTTTTGAGATAAACGCCAACCATGTACAGATGACATATTACTATCTGTTTGTGATTGTACCTATGGTGGTGGCATATCTCATTGAGGCAGTGCGCACCAAGCAGCTTATACATTTTGGCAAAGCCACATTAGTGTGTGCTGCCGGTGTGATGATAGCATTGTGTATAAATCTGAGCAACCTCTACCACACATGGGAGTACAGCAAGGAGACCATGCGCGGCAAGAGTGAGCTGGTGAAGAAAAACACTGCCAACCAGACCAGCAGCGGACTCGACCGTGACTATATCACCCAATGGAGCTATGGTATCGATGAAACATGGACGCTGCTTGTGCCAAACACCAAGGGAGGAGCAAGTGTGCCGATGAGCATGAGCGAGACTGCAATGAAGCATGCAGATCCAAACTTTGCCGAGATTTACCAGCAGATAGGGCAGTACTGGGGTGAGCAGCCAGGCACCAGCGGTCCTGTGTATGTGGGTGCGTTTGTGCTGATGCTTTTCATCCTCGGACTGTTCATCGTGAAAGGTCCTATGAAGTGGGCGCTGCTCTTTGCCACCCTGCTTTCCATCATGCTGTCATGGGGTAAGAACTTTATGGGGCTCACCGATTTCTTCCTCGACTATGTGCCTATGTACGCCAAATTCCGCACGGTGGCGTCAATACTTGTTGTGGCTGAGTTTACCATTCCGCTGCTTGCCATGCTGGCGCTGAAAAAGATTATGGATGATTCTGAGGTGCTTGCAAAGAAGATGAAATATGTGTATGTTGCCTATGGTCTGACGGGAGGCATTGCACTTCTGTTTGCCCTCATGCCAACACTGTTTTTCTCAAGCTTCATCTCATCGTCAGAGGTTGCTGCGCTCAACAGTCTGCCAAAGGAGTACGTACAGCCTATAATGAGCAATCTCAGCGAGATGCGCCAGGCTGTGTTTACCGCCGATGCGTGGCGCTCATTTATGGTAATCACAATCGGTATGCTGTGTCTTATACTCTACCGCATGAGGCACCTCAAGGGCAACTATATGGTGGGCATACTTCTTGTGCTCTGCCTTGTTGACCTCTGGCAGGTGAACAAGCGTTACCTTAACGACTCGATGTTTGTAGACAAAATAGAACGTGAGAAACCCATTGAGACAACTGCCACAGAGCAGCATATACTTCAGGACAAGGCGCTCGACTACCGTGTGCTCAACCTCGCCTCGAATACATTCAATGAGAACGAGACTTCTTATTACATGAAGAGCATCGGCGGTTATCATCCCGCCAAGCTGCGCCGTTATCAGGACCTTATCGACATGTATATACAAGGCGAGATGCAGAGCCTGTTCTCTGCCGTTGGGCAGGCAGGAGGCGACATGACCAAGGTGAACGGTGACAGCATCTGCCCTGTGTTGAACATGCTCAACACCAAATATTTCATATTCCCGTTGCAGGGAGGACAGACCGTGCCAATACAAAACCCGTACACTTTGGGCAACGCATGGTTTGTGGACAATATAAAATATGTGGATAATGCCAACAGCGAGATTGAGGCTCTCGGCAAGATGAACCTGCGCCATGAGGCTGTTGCCGACAGAAAATTTGAGACAGTGCTCGGCAAGAGTGTGAGACAGGATACCTTAAGCCTTGTCAACATCACTGCATACGAACCCAACCGTCTTACTTACGATGTTATGTCGGATAAGGGTGGCATAGTGGTGTTCTCGGAGATTTATTATCCGGGATGGACCGCTACCGTGGACGGACAGCCTGCCGAATTGGGACGTGTGGACTATGTGCTGCGTGCTCTCAACATCAATCCGGGCAAGCACAAGGTGGTGCTGGAGTTCTTCCCTAAGACCGTAGATACCACCGAGACGATAGCCTATGTTGCCTACGCATTGCTGTTGCTTGCCATTGCTTTGCTTGTGTATTCAGAGTATAGGCGTAAACGGTAATTTTTATAATATAAGAAATATGTGAAATTAAGGCAGAAAAAGGCAAAAAATTAAGATAAATGTCTTTTTCTGCTTTTTTCTATATTACAAAATACACTAACCTGACGTTATACTAAAAAACAAACTAAACAAAAAATTAGATCTAATTATGACAATCTTTAGAAAGACACTGTTGTTGATTGCCGCAATGGGCATGGCTGTTGTTGCCGGTGCAAAAGACATTTTTGTGTCGACATCGTTTCATGAGCCAGCCGATGAGGGGCTACGTTTTATTTACAGTTATGATGGAATAAAGTGGGACTCCATTAAAGGCACATTCCTCAAGCCAGAGCTTGGGCAGAAGGTGATGCGTGACCCGTCGATAGTGAAAGGTCCCGACGGCACGTTCCATCTTGTGTGGACCTGTGCATGGCGTGGTGAGCGCGGCTTTGGCTACGCCTCGTCCAAAGACCTTATCCACTGGAGCAAGCAGCGCTTTGTGGAGGTGATGAAAGACCCTACCACTGTAAATGTCTGGGCACCGGAATTGTTTTACGATGATGTTAAGAGACAGTATATCATTGTGTGGGCATCGTGTGTGCCGGGCAAGTTCCCTGACGGACAGGAAGAGCATCTCAACAATCACCGTCTTTATTACACCACGACCAAGGACTTTAAGAAGTTTGCCCCGACAAAGCTCATGATTGATCCGGGATTCTCGTGCATCGATGCCACAATGCTGAAACGTGGCAAGGATGACTATGTGATGGTGTTGAAAGACAACACCCGCCCTATGCGCAACATCAAGGTGGCATTTGCAAAAACTCCTTATGGACCGTGGAACAATGTGTCGGAAGCATTCACCGAGTCGTTCACCGAGGGACCCTCAACAGCTCTTGCCGCCGACGGTTTCTATTATATATATTATGACTCATACCGCCGCAAGATATATGCAGCCCACCGTACAAAGGACTTTAAGAAATTCCAGGATGCGACGGGCAAGGTGCAGTTCCCCGTGGGGCATAAGCACGGCACGGTGTTCAAGGCATCTGAGGATATCGTGAAGCGCTTGAGACAGTATAATGTTGACGAGCCGCACTATACGGGCAGCGTCATTGCGCGCCCTGCACTCCATGACGGTGGACTGACACCCGTTGTCGGTGTCCATAACATTGAGATTATGCGCGGTGCCAAGCCATGGCTGTACAATCACCAGCCGATGATTGCATATTGGAAAGGAAAGTTTTGGCTGCATTATCTCACCGATCCGAGAAGCGAGCACGAGCAGCCCGGCCGTACAATGCTGATGTCATCTGTCGACGGCTATAAGTGGACGACTCCCGAGGTGCTGTTCCCAGAATACAAGGTGCCTGACGGTTTCACCAAACCCACTTGTCCGGGACTTGTGGCAAAGAACATGACTGCAATCATGCACCAGCGCGTGGGATTCTTCGTGTCGAAGAAAACAGGCAAGCTCATTGCTACTGGCAACTACGGAGTGGCTCTTCACCCCAAAGATGACCCCAACGACGGTAACGGCATCGGCCGTGTGGCACGTGAGATAAAGGAGGACGGAACATACGGTCCAATCTACTTTATCTACTACAACCACGGCATGAACGAGAAAAACACCGACTATCCTTATTATAAAAAGGCGAAGGACAAGAGTCTTGTAAAGGCTATCGACGAGCTGATTGCAGACCCTATGCAGCGTATGCAGTGGGCAGAGGAAAGCGACCGCGATGACGACATTCTGCCTTTGAAGACACCCTACAAGGCGTTCAGCGGCTACACACTGCCCGACGGCAGGAAGGTGGCTCTGTGGAAGCATGCCGTGACAAGCATGAGTTATGACGGCGGTAACACATGGCGTTATCCTGCATATAGGGCACCGGGCTTTGTAAACTCCAACGCCAAGATTTGGGGACAGCGTCTCACCGACGGCACATACGCCACTGTGTACAACCCTGCCGAATACCGTTGGCCGCTCGCCATCTCGCTCAGCAACGACGGACTTGAATACACCACGCTCAGCCTTATCAACGGTGAGGTGACACCCGAGCGCCATTGGGGACTCTACAAGAGCTACGGTCCGCAGTACACCCGTGGAATACTTGAAGGCAACGGCGTGCCTGAGGACAACAACCTGTGGATAACCTACAGCAACAATAAGGAGGATATTTGGGTGAGCCGTGTGTGTGTGCCGGTGCAGCTCAAGGCTACAGCCCATGCCGATACCGACTTCTCGAAATTCGGCAAGCTGGCCGACATGAACGACTGGAACATCTACTCGCCGCTGTGGGCGCCGGTGGAGCTTGACGGCAAATGGCTTAAATTGAGCGACAAGGATCCGTTTGACTATGCCAAGGCAGAGCGCGTGATTCCAGCCACAAAGGAACTGAAGGTGGAGTTTGACCTTCAGATAGCTCAGACTGACCATGGACAGCTCAACATCGAGTTCCTCAACGATTGTGGCGACGTGTGCTCGAAGATTATCATCGACGGCAGTGGCATGGCAAGGGTGAAGGGCGGCGCACGCTACGCTACTCTGATAAAGAAGGTTGAGGCTGGCAAGACATACCATGTGGAGGCTATACTCTCTGCAAAGCACCACAACACCGTTTATTATGTTGACGGAAAGAAAGCCTGTGTGCGCCAGATGGACACTCCTGTGGAGACAATCACCCGTGTGCAGTTCCGCACAGGAGCACTGTTTACAGAGCCAAACATCGAGACGCCTGCCGACCAGACCGAAGACCAGCCACGTGCCGACGAGGAAGACCCGATGGCAGTCTACCGCATTGCAAACGTGAAAACCTTCTCTGCCGACAATGACTGTGCCAACGCTGTGCTGAAGTACGACAACTTCAGCCACTATGCCGAGAAGTTCAACACAATGGAGGACGAAAACATTGTGGCAGCCATTCCCAATTCAGAATCGTCGGAGTGGATGAGCAAGAACATACCGCTGTTTGAGTGTCCTGACAAGCAGATGGAGGAAATGTTCTACTACCGCTGGTGGACTTTGCGCAAACATATCAAGCGCACTCCTGTGGGCTATGGCATGACCGAGTTCCTGGTACAGCGCTCATACGCCGACCGCTACAATCTCATAGCCTGCGCCATCGGTCATCACATTATGGAGACAAGATGGCTGCGCGACACCACTTATCTGAAGCAGATTCTCAACACATGGTATCACGGCAACGACGGTAAGCCGATGCAGAAGATGACAAAGTTCAGCTCATGGAATCCCGCTGCGGCTCTTGAGGCATATAAGTTGTGGGGCGATAAGGAATGGCTGCTGGGTATGATGCCTTCGTTTGATGATGAGTATGCGCGCTGGAAGGGCAGCAACCGTCTGTCTAACGGACTTTACTGGCAAGGTGACGTGCAGGACGGTATGGAGGAAAGTATCAGTGGTGGCAGAAAGAAAAAGTATGCCCGTCCTACCATAAACAGTTACATGTATGGCAATGCCCGTGCGTTGGCTGCAATGCACACAATGGCAGGAGAGACTGACAAGGCAAAGACATACGATGGCGAGGCTGAGACTCTGAAAAATCTTATAGAGACAAAGCTTTGGAACGATAAGCGTGAGTTCTTCGAGACCATGCGCGGCGATACTCTCGCTCAGGTGCGTGAGGCTATTGGATACATTCCATGGTATTTCAACATGACCACCGACAAGAAGTTTGACAAGGCTTGGCTGCAGATAACCGACGAGAAGGGATTCTCGGCTCCTTATGGACTGACCACAGCCGAGCGCCGTCACCCGCTGTTCCGCAGTCATGGTTTTGGCAAATGCGAGTGGGACGGTGCAATCTGGCCGTTTGCGTCGAGTCAGACTCTGACAGCCTTGGCAAACTATCTCAACGACCCGACAAAGAAAGACTCCCAGGTGGTTAGCGACTCTGTGTTCTTCCGCCAGATGAAACTCTATGTGGAGAGCCAGCATCACCGCGGCCGTCCTTATATCGGCGAGTATCTTGACGAGGTTACCGGCTATTGGCTTATGGGGGACCGTGAGCGCAGCCGTTATTATAACCACTCCACATTCAACGACCTCATGATTACCGGCATCTGCGGTTTCCGTCCACAGGCTGACGGCAGCATCCGTGTGAATCCTCTCATCCCTGAGGGTACTTGGGATTACTGGTGTCTTGACGGCATCAACTATCATGGTCACACCATTACCATTGTCTATGACAAGACCGGAAATCACTACAATCTTGGCAAGGGACTGATTGTGCTGAAAGATGGGGTGAAAATGAAGAGTGAAGACTGCGAAGCTGATGAACTTGCGAACTAATGAAGAATCTTTGTGCAGGCTATTAGCCCAATAAGCCCTATTAGCCCAATAAACAAAGAATAATAAAAAATTTAACAATATGAAACTAAGAACAATTACAGCAGCTACTCTAATGCTGCTCATGGCAGGCACAATGACGGCTGCCAAAAAACAAATCTACAAGCCTTGGAGCAACGGTGCTCTGAAGGTGAGCGACAACCAGCGCTATATCGTTCACGAAAAAGGCAATGTGCCTTTCTTCTGGATGGGAAACACTGCATGGCTGTTGCCTGAGCGCCTCAACCGTGATGAGGTGGAGTATTATCTTACAAAGGAGCGTGAGGCTGGATATAACGTGGAGCAGATTCAGGTGCTCAACGGAATACCTACATTTAATATCTACGGTCATGCAGCCAACAATGCTGAGTTCGATTTCTCAAAGGTGTCGAAGCCCGGAGTTTACGGTTATTGGGAGCATCTCGATTACATTGTTGATGTGGCGGAGCGCAACGGCATCTATATTGCTATGGACTGCATCTGGGGTTCACAGATTAACGCCATGGACGAGAAAAAGGCAGCTGCGCTCGGCAAGTTCCTCGGCGAGAGATATAAGGACAAGCCTAATATCATCTGGATGATTGGCGGTGACATACGCGGTGACAAGAAGCCGGAAGTGTGGGATGCCTTGGCACGTGCAATCAAGAAAGTGGACAAAGGGCACATCATGACTTTCCATCCAAGAGGACGCACCACCTCTGCATGGTGGTTCAACGACCGCGAGTGGATGGATTTCAATATGTTCCAGAGCGGACACCGCCGCTACGGACAGCGCAACGGTGACGGAGACTACACCATAAAGGACAATACAGAGGAGGACAACTGGACCTACGTTGACATGAGTTTTGAGAAGTCGCCTATACGTCCTGTAATCGACGGTGAGCCTTCATACGAGGACATACCTCAGGGACTTCACGACTTCGACGCTCCACGCTGGCAGGACTACGATGTGCGCCGCTATGCTTATTGGGCTGTGTTTGCAGGCTGTTTCGGTCACACTTATGGTCACAACTCCATAATGCAGTTCATGCGTCCAGGTCTGCTTGGCTCGTTCGGTGCAGAGAAACCATGGTGGGATGCTATGAAGGATCCCGGCTACGGGCAGATGAAATATCTCAAGTATCTCATGCTTAACTTCCCATTTACTGACCGCATTGCCGACCAGAGCATCATTGCCGGCAAGAACGGTGAGCGTTACGACCGCATGATTGCCACCCGCGGCAACGACTACCTGCTGGTATATAACTACAGCGGTAAGCCGATGGACATTGACCTCACCAAGATTTCGGGTGCGAAGAAAAACGTGTGGTGGATGAATCCTGCCGACGGCAAACTGACATACGTTGGCGAGATGGACAGTAAGGTGACCACATTCTCCGTCGACGGTGCCTACATGCGTGGAGGCGACCGTGTGCTAATAGCTGTTGATGCCTCGAAGAATTATCTTGACAAGAATGCAACAATGATTCCCGAGAAGGACTGACGGCCCACTTACAAACGGCATAACTACGCTACGGTACATAAAAGAAACATCGCAATAAAGCAAAATAAACATAACAAACAATGAAAATAGGAATAATCATTGCAATGGAAAAGGAATTTGAGCAGGTGAAAGGCTTGCTCAAAACACCAAAGTCACTGACTTTCGAAAAACGGCACTTCGTTTACGGAACGATGGGATTGAACACCGTGATACTGATGCAAAGCGGCATTGGCAAGGTGAACGCCGCCGTGAGCACATGGCAGATGATTGAGAAGTTCAGCCCCGACATGATTATATCAACAGGCGTGGCGGGAGGAGCTTCCACAACACTGGAGATACAGGATGTGGTGGTATCGACAGAGACATGTTACCACGATGTGTACTGCGGCCCGGAGGCCATGTTCGGTCAGGTGATGGGTATGCCCGAAAGATTCAAAAGCGCCGAAGACATAGTGGAAAAAGCAGCAAGCCTCGACTGCGGCACAACAATACACAAAGGGCTGATTGTGACTGGCGACTGGTTTGTGGACACCGTGGACAAGATGCGTGAGATAGCCAGTCATTTTCCCGAAGCCATGGCTGTTGACATGGAGTCGGCGGCAATTGCTCACGTGTGCTGTCAGAGAGACATACCGTTTGTGTCGTTCCGCATAATAAGCGACATTCCGCTAAAAGAAGGCAACGCACAACAGTACACAGACTTCTGGAGCAGCATGGCCGAAAAGTCGTTCAATGCCACAAAGGCGCTGCTTAATGCACTTTGATTCAGTGTGGAGTGTGGAGTGAGAAATTTTTTATATGTATTATAAATTTTATAATTAAAAAACAAACAGCATGAAGAAGATTGCAAGTTTCACAATAGACCACAACCGCCTGAGCCGCGGTATATTCGTATCAAGAAAAGACCATGCAGGCAACGAGGTCATAACAACCTTCGACATACGCATGAAAGAGCCCAACCGCGAACCGGCAATGCAGCAGGCAGCTCTGCACACCATAGAGCATCTTGCCGCCACATACCTGCGTAATGATGCCGAGTGGGCAGACCGCATAATCTATTGGGGGCCCATGGGATGCCAGACGGGCAATTACCTTGTGATGCGCGGCGATCTGAGAAGCGAGGACATAGCCAACCTGATACTGCGAACATTCAGGTTCATAGCCGACTATGAGGGAGAAATTCCAGGAGCTACACCGAAAGACTGCGGCAACTGGCTGCTCCACGACCTGCCCATGGCACAATGGGAATCGAAAAAATATGTGGACGAGGTGCTGTCGTGCATGAAACCGGAAAACCTCAGCTACCCAGAATAACGAAGTTACGCAATAGCATGTATCATGCTTGCAAATCAGGCTATTTTTGTAAAAAAGACGTATATTTGTGATAAAAATCAATAAAAGACACAAGTTTTAGCGTTTTAAAAGAGCAAAAAGTAACTGAAATAACAAAAAAGCAGTAACTTTGCCCCGTCAAATAACGACATACGAAAAAAGAATTACTAACATTTTAAAGAGAAATTCTATGAAAAAGTTTATCGCAACATTCGTGATCGTTCTCGCCGCAATCGGCGCCAGTGCACAAACCTACCTCGGCGGTGGCTTCAGCTTCAGCTCCACAGATGTGTCCGGTGAGGACAAGTCAATCACACAGATTACCCTTGCTCCAGAGATTGGATATAATCTCGACAACAAATGGGCAATAGGCTTAGGTGTAGGCTACACATACGCCAAACAGGAGTCGAGCTACAATATCATTTCCGTGGCACCATACGTGCGCTATACCGTGGCAAAGGCAGGCATAGTAAGCTTCTTCATCGACGGTGAGTTCCAGTTTGCCTCTGCAAAACCTGAAGAAGGCGACTCATCCACAGGCTGGAGCCTTGGTTTGAAGCCTGGCGTGCGTTTCGACATCACAAAGAAGATTTTCGCTACAGCCTCGGTTGGCTTCCTCGGCTATCAGGACACAGCCGACTTTAACGGTGAGAAGACCTTCGGTTTCGGGTTCAGCGGAAACGGCATGAACTATTTCGGCAGCGACAACGGAACCGGTCTCAAGCTTGGTCTGTACTATAACTTCTAAGCCCCGTGGCCTAATTTCATAAAATAATGGGAAGGCTTTTTCTTTCAACAGAAAAGCCTTTCCATTATTTTTCACGGCATAGATGAAGCATCAAAAAACAGCAATAATTCATGTTTTTCTTGCAAGATTGGGAAAAAAGTACTAAATTTGCACACCAAAACAAATACAGAGAACACAACCGCCAAGCTGGCGGATATATAAAATTACCAATCTGATTAATACAAAATACAAAAATAACAATCTAATTTTAATGAATTATAACTGTTTGAAGAATGAAAAAAATCTGTAGTCTCGTAGCCGCAACCATAATGGTTGCAGGAGCACATGCCGCACCTTTGACGGTATGCGATTTTGAAGATTATCCGGTAGGCACAACATGGACGTTATGGAGCAGCGACGGCAATGCCGTCACCTCAACCGCAACGGTGGAGACCGACCCGACTAACGTCAACAACAAAGTGCTGCACATAGCACTGAAAGAATGGGGATGCCACCCTGAGTTTAACATTCCGACGGAACTGCGCGGAAAGGCACTGACCGACCGCTATCCGATTGTGACATGCGACATTTACCGCAGTGGCAATGACAATGCCGATGACTATAAACAATTTGCCGTGTTCATAGGCTCGCAGGAGGTTTACCGTGATGAAAGCTATCCGCATCAGGGTAACATAAAGGTGTGGCAACACAGGAAATACACCATGAAACCTGCCGGCGCGGACAACACCGAAGGAGTGATAAGACTTGGACTGCACCACAACAACACCGACTATTACATCGACAACATCTGTCTGGCAGGAGAATATGACGACTATCTGACAACGGAAGACGGCGGAATACTCGACTACTGCACTGCCAACACGTCAAGCTCATACCGCAACATCAGTGACAATATATTCATTCCGGCAGGCACAACAACCAATGTGCGTACATCGCGATACACGGAATGGACAGGAAAGGTGGCCGGAGACGGCACACTCAACATCTATTCCGGAGGCGAGCGGTCGTATATAGGCACCGCGAAGAGCAAAGGAGCAACATGGCCCGACTGGAGCACAATGAGAGGCACGGTCAGCATCTATCCGTATAAGGAAGTGGCGGCAAACTGCGGCTTCTACGGTCTGGTTATGAGCAGCGGCACGTTCCAGCCCGACAATCTCGAAGCCTCACGCTGCAACGAGGTTTTCAAAAACAGCAAAGTAGTGCTGCACGACGGAGCTACAATAGCCATAGAATCGGGCACGCGCGGCATAAGATTCGGTGAGCTGAACACCATGGCGGGCAGCACACTCGACGGATATTATAAGAAAGGTACGGCAAACTCCTACTACATCGTAGGAGGCACCGGCACCGACGGCATTCTGGCAGGAAAAATCCTTGCCTCCAGCTCGGGCAACAGCGTAGGACTGATAAAGGAGGGAGCCGGCACATACACAATCACCGGCAACGAAAATAACATAAACGCCGGAATACGCCTGCTCGACGGAACACTGCTCATAAACAATGACGCAGAGGCGGCAGAGACTGGCGGCAAAAGTGGCGCGACAGGCAACGGCGGAACACTGTTTGTATTCAACGGCACCACTCTCGGCGGCAACGGAAGCATAGGCGCACAAACAGAAGTATACGGAACGATAATCCCCGGAATAGCAAACGCAGGGACACTAACCTTTGCCGACTACACGACATCAGCTGGCGTTAACGTCACTCTGCACCCTGAGGCCAACATAATATGCCGGGTGAAAAATGCCCAAGAATATGCCCGCCTTAATATAAAGGGAACGATGGCATACAACAACAAGACTCAGGAATTTGAAGAATCCGAGAAAACTCCACGGCTGACTATCGCCCTCACCGATGACGCCGCCATGCAGGTGAACGATGAGATAACACTGCTTACAACAAACAAGAAAGACGGCAACGGATGGAGCTTCAGAATACGTTATCCCAAAGCCTACACATGGGTGGTGGAGCAACGGGAAGGCGCAGATGGAGAATACAGCATCGTTGCCAAGGTGACATCGCTCGACTACAACGGCCAGGGAGACGTGAGCGACGACGATGATGATGCCCCGGGAAACAAGGGTGAATATCCCGATGACGACTGGACAGCAGACATTAACGATGACACACCGCTGCGCACATACTCGGCACGCCTGAAAAAGAACATAGGAGTGGCTGTGGCAAGCTATCGCTACGACTGTAGCCGCGATGACGGCGAGACCGGACTGGTGGGACGTGAGTTTGACCTGCTGGTGGGAGAAAATGAAATGAAGTTTGACGCCACGGAGCCATCTAAGGGCTCGTTCAACTATGGAGGCGCCGACGCAGTGATGTGGGTTGCCGACAGATACAAGCAGGAGGTGCGCGGCCACACTCTGGCATGGCACTCTCAGGTACCCGCATGGGTAAGCCAGGACGGCAAGAAGAACAATCACAACTACACCCGCAGGGAGTTGCTCGACATACTGAAGAACCACATCTTCAACGTAGTGAGAAAATACAAGGGACGCATACGTGAATGGGATGTGTGCAACGAAGTGCTTGACGATGACCAAAGCATAGTGCGCACCAATCCCGACGCATATAAGCTGCGACCATCCATATGGTCTACCTACATTGGCGAGGAGTTTATTGACTCAGCCTTCGTATGGGCTCACCAGGCAGACCCTGAGGCACGGCTGTTCATAAACGAATACGGCGCGGAGTTCATGGGCGACACAAAGACAGAGGCTTACTATAATCTGATAAAACGGCTGAAAGCCGACAAACGCCCGATTGACGGATGCGGACTGCAGTGTCATCTGACCACAGGACAGCTCGATACCCTGAAACTGGAAAAGAACATACGCCGCTATGCGGAGATGGACATGGACTGCATCATCACCGAGCTCGACATTGCGCTTGCCAATCCATACGCCGACAATGCCCTCGATATTCAGGCAAAGGAATACGGTGCCATCACACGCGTGTTCCTGCGCAACGACAACTGTCCGTCGATGCTCCTGTGGGGAATATCCGACAACCACTCATGGCGTCACAACAATCCGCTGCTCTTCGACAGCAACCTGAAGCCCAAACCAGCCTACCACAACGTGCATGCCCAATTGCGGCTTGCCGCCGAGAAGGCACAGGCCGACGGCATCGTTGCTCCAGAACAGTCGGGCAACGACGCCAAAATAATATCCACCTCACGACACGACATCTACGGACGCAGCGTAAGCACAGCCAAAGGTATTGTCATCGAGAAGAACATATACTCCGACGGCAGCGTGAAGGTGGTTAAGAAAATTTGCAAATAAGACAAAACAATTAAAAAATAAAGCAATAAGGAGCGCTTATATCCTTATTGCTTTATTTTTTCCTAATTATATTTTTCTTTATCTGTTTCCACAAAGTTTGATGAAAGTCTATTTCGGATTCCCTTTTAGACATAGGAGCGCATACCGTCGAGGATGGAGTTAAAATTTAGGCAGGCTGTTGTCACTCCGTTCTTTCACAGCCATGCACTCCATCTCTATGAGCCATCCTGAGCGGCACACGGGAGCATGAACAATAACGTAGGGCTTGTGGGGAAAGCGTTCTGCAAAGATGCGGCTCACCACAGCATAATCGGAACTGTCACGCAGATACACCGATATCTGGCAAATGTCGTCCATAGTACATTCTGCCTCGGCCAGCAGCGCCGCCACGTTCTCCATCATGCGTTCTGCCTGTCTCACTATATCGCCTGGAAAAACCACCTGTCCCTTGTTGTCTATGCTCGCCGTACCCGAGATGAACACGTGGCGGCGGTCGGCATAATCAACCAGCGTACCACGCTCGAAACTCACTCCATAGTCACTCGTGCGGTTAAGGTGCGTGGAGGCATAGAGATAGCGTATCTGCTCTGGACGTATGCCGGCAATGGCATAGCTGTCCATCTGCGAGAGCACGTTGGGGTCAGCCTGACGACCGCCAATGCCCGTGCTGGCAATAAAGTGTGTCTGGTTGGTGAGTCCCTGGGTGAAAAACACCTGATTGCGCGCCCTCACCACCCCACCGTAGTTCAAGTCTACGTCGTTAACAAAGAACCATGTGCGTATGCAATTGTCCTTCAAAGTGCATCCCTCCTGTTTCAGCTGCATCACATACTCATTGAAGAGCAGGCGTGTCTGATACTCGCTGTTGGCGGCAAGGTTGTGCGCTCCCCCACCCCACAGGTGGGTGAAATCTCCGTGGCTCACGGCGTGCAGTCCGTTGCCGTGGCAGCTCACGCTACGCATGCCTGTCATGAGATATGCCCACAACGAAACCTTAGTGCCGTCGAGCGGAGGCTGCTCAATCACGGAGATGGCGCAGTCGCAGCCCTCAGGCTCCATGGCGTATATGCCGTCGGCCTGGTTGGCGGCATCGCTCAGATAGTAACGCTTAAACACGGCGGCAAATCCATGCAGGCTGTCTGTGAGCAGCTGCACAAAAGCATTGTCCACCGCCTGCAGCTGGCTGCGGTAAGACATGGTTGCATCGGTTACATGAATCTGAACATGGGCCTCACTTACCTCTGTGCCGTTGCTGAACGTAAAAACCTCGGCAGTGGCACTGCCATAATTGTATTTAGTGAATTTATTCATTATTCTCTATCATATCGTAGTTTTCAAAAGTAAAAAGCGCTGCAAAGTTAACAAAATATTTTCTCATACGGAAATTATTTCGTTTTTTTATTTAAAATACCTAAAAATGAGGACACAACAATAAACAGCAGATGTAAAAAATTACCAATTTTTAGGTATTGCAGGAAATTTCTAAAAGCCGTACCTTTGCAGCCGGAAAAAAGAAACAAAATAAGGATAGTTTATGAACAGTATCAGATTAGGACTTATCGCCGGCGCATTGATGACCGGCATTGCAACAGCTGGCGCACAGCAGACGGCCGCCGACAGCGTGCTGCAACAGCACGTCAACGGGAAACGCCTCAGCATCGGCGGCTATGGAGAGGCGGCATATTCACGCAACTTCTACAGCGACAACGGGAAGCGCTATTCCAACGCACCTGCCTACAAAAACGACCCGAGCCACGGGCGGTTCGACATTCCACATGCCGTGATTTACATTGGCTACGACTTCGGCAAGGGCTGGACCTTCGGCACGGAGATAGAGTTTGAGCATGGCGGCACTGGCGGCGCAATAGAATATGAGGCGGAAGAGAGCATCGAGTATGAGAGCGAGACCGAGAAAGGCGGCGAGGTGGAGCTGGAGCAGTTCTGGATTCAAAAGTCGTTCGGAAAGGCTTTCAACATACGTGCCGGACATATCGTGGTGCCAGTAGGCCTGACCAATGCCCACCATGAGCCGCTCAACTTCTTCACCGTCTACCGCCCTGAAGGCGAGAACACCATACTGCCCTGCACGTGGCACCAGACGGGAGTGGCGCTGTGGGGACGCAGCGGCGACTTCCGCTACGAAGCGCAACTTGTGGCGGGACTTAACGCTCTCAACTTCAGCCGCAGCAACTGGATTCAGGGCGGCACAAAAAGCCCTTACGAGTTTGAGGTGGCAAACAAATATGGTGTCAGCGCACGTGTGGACAACTATTCCATACCCGGCCTGCGCATAGGAGTGAGCGGCTACTACGGACAGTCGATGCACAACACCACGCCACACGACATGGAGAAAGGAGACGCCAAGCGCGTGAAGGGCAACGTATACATAGGAGCACTGGACTTCACATACAACCGACATAACTGGCTGGTGCGCGGCAATGCCGACTATGGCTACGTGAGCGATGCACAGACCATCGCCTCCTACACCTATCCCGGCACCTCACTGGTGAAGCCCAACGAGAGCGGCAGCAACAAATACTTCGGCAGCCACGCCATAGCCACCATGGTGGAAGCTGGCTACGATGTGTTCTCGCAGATTGAGAAGATGCGCCGCGACAAGCAGAAGCTCTATGTGTTCGGACATTTTGAATACTACGACTCAAGCATCGGCAACACCACCTCGCAGTGGACCGGCAAGAAGATTCTCGCCGGCGGCATCAACTACCAGCCCATGCCGCAAATATGTATCAAGGCTGAATACAACCACAGGATGCTCAAAAGACAGTACAACAATGAGCCTGCCATAAACATCGGCGTGACCTACCAGGGATTTTTCCTATAAAACAACAGAAACGAAGAACATAGAAAAATTTATCATAAAATCAAAATTAAAAATGAAGAAAACAGCAAAATTCATGGCAATGCTCCTGCTGGGAGTATGCACAACGGGAGTCTCATCGTGCTCGGACGACGACAATGACGAGACAACCGTCAATGCCGTCAGCAAAAGCCTGATGGAACAGACAGCACAAACCTACGTAAACGATGTGGTATACCCCACATACACCGCTCTGGCAAACAATGCCCAGACCCTCTACGAGGCATGCGCAAAACTCTATGCAAACGCCAAGGCCAACAGCATGACGCAGAGCGACATCAACGCCGCCTGCGAGGCGTTCAAGGACGCACGCATGGAATGGGAGCGCAGCGAGGCATTCCTCTATGGTGCCGCCACCGACAACGAGATTGACCCGCACATTGACTCATGGCCATTAGACCGCGACCAGTTAGTGGCCGCACTCAACAGCAACGCCATCATCAGCGGCATCAACGGCTCCGCACCTGCAAAATTCGTTTATGAGAACAACGGCAACTTCGACTCGGTGCTGGGCTTCCACGGACTAGAGTTCGTGCTTTTCCGCAACGGCAGCAACCGCACCGTGGCAGACTTTCAGGGCAACGAGACCGCCGAGGGCATGACATCGGTAAAGGGCATCGACGAACTGGCTTTCGCGGCTGCCGTGGCAGAGGATGTGCGCAACATGACAACCCTGCTGGAATACGGCTGGCTGGCAAACGGCATCTCATCATCGCACAACGGCATACTCACTGCCGCTCCATGGGTGGTGGAAGGCACACTGAACAAGGGACTCTCGCCACGCAACATGGGATACGGCGACTATCTGCTTGCAGCCACCACTGCAAACGGCTATTTCCAGACATGGCAGGAGACCATGGAGAACATTCTCATTGGCGGCTGCTCAAACATCTGTCAGGAGGTTTACCAGCAGAAGTTGGGACAGGCATACCGCGTAGCCACCAACCAAGGCGGCGAGGACGAGTCAATCGACTATATCGAGTCGCCCTACAGCAAGCGCTCGTTCATAGACTATCAGGACAACATACACTCCATCAGGAACGTGCTCTACGGCACACGCAACATCAGCGCCAGCTCTCCCGCAGCCAACTCGCTCATGGCTATCATGCGCGACCACAATTATCCCGGCTACCCTGCATTGAGCAATGCCCTCAACACTGCCATCAGTGCATTGGAGAATGCAAAAAACAGCGGGATCGCCTTTGTTGACGACCCCAAGAACGCACAGGTGAAAACCTGCATCGACGCCGTTCAGGAGCTTGACAACCAGCTGAACGAGGCAGGCACATGGTTCCGTCGTCTCTCCGTAAAATAATTACACCTTTTATTTTATTATCAACAAAACATCATGAACAATAAAAAATATCTGTATGCCTCAGCCACTCTGCTCGCTCTTTCGGTGACAGCCTGCTCTGACAATGACGATGCCGACGGCGGAGGCGCAGCGGTGGAGACTGATGCGAAGTATATAGGACAGGCTGTGGGAAATTTCTCTGCCGAGGAATGGTACCCGGGCGGTGAACTTGGCACAACCGAGAACACTGTGTCGGGATGCTACGAAGCCCCGACCCCGGCCGTGGAGCAGCAGGGACTGACTGAGAACTTCTTCATCGGCGAGCAGCTTTTTGAGCGTCAGTACACCATCAACACAGGAGTGTTTAAGGGACTCGGTCCGGCATCAACACGCAAATCGTGTCTCGACTGCCATCCCGGCTACGGTCACGGAAAGCGCATGAACTCCTACACCACCAGCTACGGCAACGGCAATGGCTACCTGCTTGTAGTCTACCATCCCACGGCACCGGGAAGCAACGACGGAGCATATATATCGGAGGTGACAGGAATGCCGCAGACACAAGCCACATCGCCGTTCCTGCCTCCTATAGAGGAGAGCCAAATCAACCTGCAGTGGAAGACCGTCACCGCTATGGAGAGCGGACTGCCCCTGCAATTCCCCGACGGAGAAAGGTATGAGTTGATTTATCCTGAGCTGGACATCCCCGTCTCAGCATTCAACACCGACCCCAAGCCATCCAATCTTGCATTCCGCCTGGAGTCAACCATAGGAATCATCGGTACGGGTATGATTGACGCCATACCCAACGAGGCAATAGCCGAGCAGTATGCCGCTGAAGCCAAGAGTCTGAGAGAGGCAGGACTGGACGTGTCGGAATATCTCAACCCCAACTTCTGGGACGAGAGCGCCAAGGCGATGGCAGCCGGAGCCTACTACCCCGTGTTTGGCAAGGACGGCATCAGCGGCGGCACCCATGCCGACGGCTCGAAGTACAACGGCACAGGACTGATTAAGCGTTTCACCTACGCCCTTACACGAGGCTCGCTGCAGGACGGTCCCGGAGCCAACGCCATCTGGAACATCACTAACGTGAGCCGTGCCGACCGTCCGAAACTGTACTCCACCAAGGCGTGGGCAAAGGCAATGGCAAACAACGACAATGTGATAAGTGCCATACAGGCCGACCCCACATCGCCCTACTATGCCGACGGCACAAAGGAGAGCATCAGCAATGCCGTGTCCATACTGCTCGACCCGTCGACAAACCAGTTTGACAACGGCGTTCACAACTTCACTCCCGACCAGAGCATGGACAACTATTATTCGTTCATGGTGTGGCACCGCGGTTTAGCCATTCCACGTGCCCGCAACCTGAACGACACCGACGTGCAGCGTGGCAAGCAGCTGTTTATGGAAATGGGCTGCGCCACCTGTCACCGTCCGAAGTGGCAGACCACCAGCGACAACTACATCACTGCCGACATGATGGCTGGCAAGAAGTTGCCACGCTATCAGAACCAGACCATCTATCCATACTCTGACTTCGTGCAGCACAAGCTCTACATGGTGAACGACATACACGGCTCATGGTGCCGCACCACACCGCTGTGGGGACGCGGACTGTCGAGCCTCAACACCGGTGCCGAGGACCGGCTGCACGACTGCCGCGCACGCAACGAGGTGGAGGCAATCATGTGGCATGCCTACAGCAAGAAGAGCCACGCATATAGTTCTGCACAGAAATTCTACAACCTGCCAAAAGCCGACCGCGACGCAGTTGTAAAGTTTCTGAGGTCAATATAACCAACATACTATCCACCAGGTCGGGAGGCTTCACGACAAGTCTCCCGACGTTTTTACCGCAAAACCTTGCATATATTCAAAAAAAACTGTAACTTTGCCGCATCATGGTCAAAAAACTGATTTACACCTTATATATAATTATTGTGGTGAGCATGGCAGCAGCCACAATCGTGGAACAAGAACACGGCACCGACTACGCCCATCAGGCTGTTTACGGCAGCTGGTGGTTCATGGCGCTGTGGGCTGCGCTCACTGCCGCCGGCATATTCCACATTCTGAGGCGCAAGGTGAGAAGCGTCCCCACACTGCTGCTCCACCTCTCGCTCGTGGTGATACTGGCAGGAGCCTTGCTCACCCACATCACCTCCGTGAAAGGCATGATTCATCTGCGCACGGGCGAGCCGACAAAGACATATTACACACAGGAGGAGCGCAAGGAGCTGCCCTTTGCCGTAAGGCTTAACAAGTTTGAAATCACATACCACGCAGGCACTCATGCCCCAGCCGACTACCGGTCGTCGGTCACGGTCATCGACGGCAAGGAGCATATTGACGGCCACATCTCAATGAACAACATCCTCTCTTACCATAACTACCGTTTCTACCAGGCATCATACGACGAGGACGGCAACGGAAGCATTCTCGCCGTCAACACCGACCCCTACGGCATACCCGTGACCTACACAGGCTACGGACTGCTGTTTTTGTCGCTCGTCTGGATGCTCATCGACCCCAAGGGCAGCTACCGCAAGCTGCTGCGCCATCCCTTGCTCAGGCGTGGCGCGCTGCTCGTCTGCCTATGGCTGCCGTCAGGACAAGGCACGCACGCCCAGTCCTCACTTCCCAAGCCTACGGCAGAGAAGTTCGGACAGCTCTGCATACTATACAACGGCCGCATCTGCCCGGTGCAGACCTATGCGCAGGATTTTTGCAGGAAAATCTACGGTTCAAGAAGCTACAGGGGCATGACTGCCGAGCAGGTGCTGACAGGCTGGATATTCTATGGCGACGAATGGGAAAAGGACCTGATGCAGAACCATCGCGAGACTGCCGATGACAACATGAAATACCAGCTTGTGACGGAACTGCGGAGCGGACAGTCGCTCAGAGTACTGCCCTACACCAGCCGCTCCACCGTATGGTACGCGCCCACCGACATCCTGCCGCAATCAATGGACAATGAGCACGCACGATATATAAGTAATGTATTCTCACTGATTTATGCCGACATACAGACTAATAACTTCGGGCGCGTGGACGAATATTTCACCAAGATGAAGCGCTATCAGGAAAGGTTTGGCGGCAGCACCATGCCGTCAGAGGCACAGTATCTGGCAGAGCGCATCAACAACAGCATACCCTTTGCCACAGTGCTTTTCATCGTCAACCTCACGCTGGGACTCATTGCCCTGCTCCACACCATCTGGCGGCTTACGCGGCAGCGCCCTGCCAGGCTGTTCGGGCGTATGCTGTCAGCACTCTCCTATTTGTCCTTCCTCGCCCTCAGCCTCGCCATTGCGCTGCGCTGGATCATCAGCGGAAACATTCCGCTCACCAACGGCTACGAGACAATGCTCTCCCTTGCGTGGCTGGTGCAGCTCATCGCGCTCTGTCTGCACCGCAGGCTGCGCATACTGATGGTGTTCGGGCTGCTGCTCTCGGGATTCTTCCTCCTGGTGAGCCATCTCAACCAGATGGACCCTGCCATCGGACAGATGATGCCCGTGCTCGACAGTCCGCTGCTGAGCCTTCACGTGAGCACCATCATGATAAGCTATGCGCTGCTCTCGCTCACATTCCTCTGCGCCATCGTGGCACTGTGCCTGCCCCGCCATGCCCGTGAGCTGCAGGTTCTGAGCCTTCTGTTCCTCCATCCCGCCATTGCCGCCCTGGGCATAGGCATATTCATAGGTGCCATTTGGGCAAACGTGAGCTGGGGAACCTACTGGAGCTGGGACCCGAAGGAGACATGGGCGCTCATAACGCTCATGCTCTATGCCGTGGCGCTCCACACTCAGAGCCTGCCACTGCTGCGCCGCCCCGCAGCCTACCACATATACATGGCACTGGCATTCCTCAGCCTTGCCATGACCTACTTCGGCGTGAACTATTTCCTGTCGGGCATGCACTCCTACGCATGAACAGTAAGAATGATAAAGAACATTATGCTCTAACGGTACTTGTACACAGGATTATCCGTGGTGATGAAGTCAGGACGCAGGATGCGTGCCATACGCAACTCCGGCTCAGTGTCGGGCGTCCACATATTCACGTGCAGACCAAGGCTGTGTGCCTCGTCTATCCACTCCGGATGCCTGAGGAATATCTTCATTGAATAGTCAAGACATTTATATCCGCGCGCTTTGGCTTCCTCCGGCGACAGCTTGCCGCCAACGTAAGCCACATACGCCGTACTATCATTATGCAGCACATTGTCGCACACATCTGCACTAAACGATATATATTCCACCTGCCTCTGCATGCTGAGCGAGCTCACCGTCTCCACGGCTTTTGCTGCTATATAGGCATTGGCAGAGTCCGACGGCTGATTCTTTATCTCAAGTATGATTTTCATGTCGGGAAACTTCCTTGCCTCATTAAGATAACCGGCAAGAGTGGGTATTTTCTCGCCGTTGGCAAGACGCACGCCCGACAGCTGTGCGTATGTGCTTGAAGAAATAGGCAGACCGCCAATGTGGGGGTCGTGATTAACAATCAGCACACCGTCGGCAGTGGCGTGTATGTCAAGCTCGCAGCCATAGACTCCAGCCTTTCCCGCGGCACGGAGAGCGGCTATGGAGTTCTGCACTGCTCCCTTTGCCCTCCAATAGCCCCTATGGGCGATAATCTTAGGAACAAAATTATCGGCAACAGTCCGCATGTATGCCCTGTCGGCGGCAACGCTCTGCCTGAAAGTCTCACCGAAACGGTTTTTCACCACCACGGTAATCTCCTTAGTGCCGGGCGCCGGCGTAGCCTTGAAAAGATGACTTGTAAGGCAAGTCTTGCCGCGCTTGCCCAACAACTGTAGATAAGCCTCGTCATTGTCGGTGAAACGCTCCATGCGTCCGCGGCAGACACCGTCCTCATACCACTCCACAACCGTCTCCGTGTCGCAGTCCCACACATTTGCCACCACATCGAACGGATGCGAGAGAAACTCTCCCACAGAATAGAGGCTCATCTGCCGCGAGACATCATCACCCGTTGGCTTATACTGCCACGACAGCGAATCTGCCGATGCCGTCACTATCATATATCCATTGGGGGCTCCGCAGCGGTTCACATCACCGCGCCACCATGTTCCGCATGCCGCGCCGATGTTATGCTCATAGAGAGAATCCGAGACGATATTGTTCTGTAAAAAATGCGTATGTCCGGCAAACACATGCACGCGATAGCCTTTCAACACCTCAGCCAGCTGCTCCGCATTGAGCACATTGCCTCCTGCCTCAACAACGTTCCATGCCGCAGCGTGCATGTTGAGAATCACCATCGAGCCTTTGGGCACATAACTGAGATCGCGCCGCAGCCACTCCAGCTGCGCCCCGGTAATCTGCTCACGGTAATCCTTGTTGCCCATATAATTGATGTTCTTCAATGTCACGACATGCACTCCGGCAATGTTGAACGAATAGTCAACAGGCCCGAAATGGCGATGATATGCCATCTCTCCATACACCGGTGTTCCCAGCGGCATGTTGTTGAGAGCCTGATAGCGCTTGTCGAAATCATGGTTGCCTATGCACTGGAAAGCCGTGACAGGCAGAGAGTTCACCGACTGCTTATAACCGTCGAACAGCTTCATGTTGTCCCACACAATATCTCCAAGAGCCATAGTCACCACCTCGTGCTCGCCCGACAGACGTTCCGCGGTATTCCTCAAGTCAGGAATGGTCTGCTTGTTCCACTTTGCCAGCTGTTCCCGGTTTTTCACCTGCGGGTCGGAGATGGCTATGAAATAGAACTTATCATCCTTCTTCTCACGCCTCTGCAGCACAAAGTCGTGCTTGCCCCTGTTGTCGGCAAGGGCGCGCACACCGACATAGAAGTCGGCAATTGCCCCGCGCCTGGGTAGACAATATCCGGAAGGAGTTGAGATATACACAAACTTACACGTGTTGGTGTCGGTAGGCAGCGTCCACGCTCCCTTGTCATCGGTCACGGTGAACTCTGAACCGTTTGTCACCACAACCTTTGCCACACCATTCCCCTTTCCGTCGACCACGCGGCCACTGAAGTCAAACTGCCTTGCAAACAACACGCCTGCGGCAAGCATGCACAAAGCCAGACATGATAATCTATATTCCATATTACAATTTCTTTAGTTCTACATTTTCAAAAAGTTCCACAACATCCTTGCCAGCCTTAGCCTTGCGTGCTGCCGTTTCAAAATCGGCGGTATTCTCCTCAAAGCATATCACATTGGCACAGTCGAGAATATGCGCCATCACAGCCACGGCGTCGCCGCTTGCCATTCCGCCATCCCTAACGGCATGGCGTATATATCTGTCAGCACGTTCCACTGCCTTGAACACCGCAGGTTTGCGAATCTCCGTTGCCGAGCCCGAAAAGCCCACCTCCACGTCATACACACAGGTATAGTTGGCAATAAAGGTATTCCACTTCTCAGTGATGACACTGCCGAGGGGATGCTGCTCCTCAAAGGTGTTTTTCACCGTTGGTATATTTCCATAAACCTCATAACTGTAACGGCACGACTTGACAACTGCCGTATTCTCGTCTTTGGCATACACGCCCGCAGAAAGCGCCATTGCCAGCAAAACAATAATTGTCTTTTTCATCTTCTTTTCCTTTTTATATTATTTATCTTTTTTGCCATATCAGCTTAGTGCTTATCTCATCGGCACCCATCGACTGTACCGCCTTCAGATAGTTCTCACGGTTCATGCGCTGCAGGATGGCAGGATACTTATACCTGTAGGGCATGGCATCGCCTGAAGCCACGCCGGGACCTGTCGGCACATCGGGGTAGCCTGTGCGGTTGTACTCAAACCACTGCTGATAATCGATGAAGAACAGCGCATAGAACTTCTGCTCCATGATGCGCCTGAGCGTACCGTCATATGCTGTGGCTGGATTGTCGAAATATCCCTCCGGCAGCTCCACTCCCCACTGCTGCATATTGGCAGCCACGGCATCCTCGTACAGCTTGCGGGCATCCTGACTGATGATTCCGCGCTGGGCAAGCTCGGCTTTTATGAAAAGTACCTCAGAAAAAGTGATGAGGGCAATGTCCTGCGGAGCCGTGGCAAGAGTGGCGGCATTGGGAGCCGAGCCGTTAATCACCGGCATGTTGGCGTATCCGCTCTGCAGTCCCACGTAGTCCTTCACATCCTTTCCGTTGTCATCCTTATTGGTAGCCTTGAGGGCAAACACTGGCAGGCGCGGGTCGTTCCACTGCTTGAGGGGATTGATGAAGAACTCCGACAGCTGCTTGTACGAGCTTAGGTCTGACGGGCGTGTCATAGGCGCCTCGTATGGAGCCACTCCGGAGATTTTCACCATCGCCGATTCTTCGTTACTGTCAAACACAGGATATTCGTCAGGATTGTCCACCATCTTCCTCAGTTCCGCAGCGGCATTAAGCTCCGGCACATCAATAACTCTCAGCAGTGCCCTCATGCGGAGCGAGTTGGCAAACTTGCGCCACTTCGCAATACCGTCGGCATCGCTGCCGCTGATGCAGTAGAGCAGGTCGCCACTGTCATTATATCTCAGTCCCTTGGACGGAGCAAAACGGCGGTTGGCGGCATCGAGCGAGTCTATAACAGCACGATAGACATCCTGCTGCGTGTCGAACTTAGGATAGTACAGCTGCTGGTCGCCGCGACAAGCCTCCTGCATTGGAATATCGCCAAAGGCAGCCACGAGAGTCTCGAACATCCAGCACTGCAGCGTCAGTCCTATAGCCTGATAGTTGGCATCGCCCACAGCCACACCGTTATCGTATATAGCCTTGGCGTTGGTAAGCCATTTGTAATACTGGGTCCATGCCCCGTCGCCAGCCGTGTCGGTGATTCTATACCATCCCACCCCGTTGGTTGAGTTGGTGGTTACAAGACACTGCATCAGCTGAAATGTATAGCTGTTGTAGCGTTGCCACGTATAGATTCCCATGTTGTAGATCACCGGAGTCAAGAAACTGCCCGCATTTGCTCCGTCCATTCTCGTAGGGTCAGTATTTGTATCATCCATCGACTCACACGACATCATACCGCACAGTGTCATCAACAGGACACTTACCGAATATAAAATCTTTTTCATTCTTTTCTTTCATTTTTCATTCAACATAAAACTTTATCAGAAACCAACCTTAACGTTGACACCGAACGAACGTGTAGTAGGCAACGTACCTACCTCAACGCCGCTTACAAACGAGCTTCCGTCGAGCGATGCTGTCTCGGGGTCGAACATCGGATAACCGGTGATGCACAGCAGGTTGCGCCCGTACACTCCCACCACAGCCGAATCCAGGAACGTGTTCTTCAGCCACTTCTTTGGCAGGGTGTAGTCGAGCCTCATCTCACGCAACTTCAGATAGCTGTTCTTAAACGAGTTGGTCTCAACGTTGCCGATGCGGTAATATTCCTTATAATACGCCTCCAGGGTTACAATCTTGGTGTTGGGAGAATAAGTTCCGTCACCGTTGTCAACCACGCCAGGCGCAATACAGTACACGCCTTCAACGGGAGTGATTTTCTGCTGTTCAAACAATGCCAGCACCTCAGGGTCTGTAATGTCAAGATAAAGTTCTGTGCCGGGCTTACGTCCGTTGAGCGTCTCAGCGATGTGTCCCTGCTCACACATCTTGTGATGCGACTGCGAATAGGTGATTCCTCCCACCTGTCCGTCCCACTGCATCGAAAGCTTCAGGTTCTTGTATCTCAGCGACGTGCTGAAAGCTCCCTTCCATTTGGGCAGGGCACAGCCCACATACTCTATTTCCGACGGACGGTCGGGCAGTCCAGTAAAGGCTATTATCACCTGCCCCTCGTCGTTGCGCTTAAGCTTATATCCCCAGATGTCGCCGGTCGTTCCTCCCACAGTACCTATTATATATACGTTGCCGCTCACATATGAGCCTATCACCTGACGCTCATCCGCATTGTCGGCAAGCGACTCTATCCTGTTGCGGTTGAGCGACCACGACAAGGTGTTGTTCCACTCCCACGAGCGTGTCTTTACAGGCGTTCCCCTGAGCACAAGCTCCAAACCCTGATTTCTCACGCATCCTGAATTTATGATGCCTTTGGTATATCCTGTCGTCGGGTCGAAGGGAGCACTGAGAATCTGGTTTTTAGTGCGGTTGTAGTAATAGGTGAAGTCGATTCCCAGGCGTCCCTTGAAGAAGCGGACGTCGAATCCTCCCTCCCAACTCGTTGACATCTCAGGTTTAAAGTCGGCGTTATACAGCGTGCCGCTCTTCACGAGCGAGCCTGCAAAGTCGCTTGTAGAATAATAAGGTGCGGTTTTGTAAGGGTCGGTGTCGTTGCCCACTTGCGCCCACGATGCGCGCAGTTTCATATAGGAAATCCAGTCCGGCAGCTTTACCACCCCGTTCATCATCACGCTCAGGCTCACCGAAGGATAGAAAAACGAGCGGTTCTTCCTTGGCAGCGTCGACGACCAGTCGTTTCGCCCGCTGATATCGAGAAACAGCATGTTGCGGTATGCAAGGTTGGCGGTGAAGTACAGGCTGTTGACACGCTTCTTGTTGATGACCGTCTTTACGAGCGGCGAGCTGATGCCGTTGGCGAGCTTATACACTCCCGGAGTGTTCAGACCAGTGACCGAAGCCGAGAGCATGTCGTAGTAAGACACCATCATGTTGCCGCCAGCCGAGGCGTTCAGATGCAGTCCGTTGGAATAGCTGTTATGGTAAGACAGCAGCACATCGCTGTTAGCCTCATAATCAAGCACATTCTGCTTTTTGAAGAATCCGTCGGGGAACACTTTGTCGTCCCACGGACGGTGCTGCTCCTGCGTCTGTGCCGTGAACTGTATTCCCGAGCGCACCATCAGGTCAAGGTTGCGTGTCACCTGATATGTGGCACTGGCGTTACCCATAAACGTGTGTTTCCTTGCAGGATTCTCCGCCTCGTAAAGCAGCACGTAGGGATTGGGCAGATAGCTTGAGAAAGGACGTATCTGACTGACGTTCTCCTGTCCCTTATACCACATCGGCCTGAACCAGTTAAGGTCGAAGTTAGGATTCATGAAAATCAGGAAATACGAAATGGAGTTTGAGTTATATGTCAGCGACGGAGTGTTTTCCACATCACGGTATGTATACGATGCGCGTCCGCTCACCTTAAGCCTCTTCGACACCTGCCGGTTGGCTGCCATCGACAGCGTGAGCCGGTCGTAGCCTGAGTTTGGCAATATCCACTCATTCTTGCTGTAAGTAAGCGCAAGGCGCATGTCGCCGCGGTCGCCAGTGCCGCTGATGGCAAGCGAATGGGTTGAGGTGTGTCCCGTCTGAAACAGTCCCGAGTGATTGTCGGTGTACGGGCGCCACAGTGTGGCTTGCTCTCCGCGTCCCTCTGTCGCCGGGTCGTACTGAAAGAACATCTGTCCGTCGAATTTCGGTCCGAAGGCGGAGCTTGTTCCCGATGTGCTCGCCAGCCCGTCGTCGCCTTTGCCGAATGAGTAGTACTGCTGTCCTTCCCAAGGAGTGTTCTTGCCGCCTATGTTCTTCGCCACGCCCTGACCGAACTCATACTGATAATCAGGGAAATGTGCAGCCCCGTCCCATGTCTGGTTAAAGCTGTAGGTGACGCCTATTCCTTTCTTTCCGCCACGCCCAGTCTTGGTTGTCACCATGATAACGCCGTTGGCTGCCCTCGAACCGTACAATGCCGATGCCGACGCTCCTTTCAGCACCTGAATGCTCTCTATGTCATCGGGATTAAGGTCGGAAAATCCGTTACCGTAGTCCACAGAGCCTTCCGAATTGCCGCCTGCCCCGTATGAGCCGCCGGGATTGTTCATAGGGCTCGACAGCGGCACTCCGTCCACAACCACAAGCGCCCCGTTGCCGTCCATGTTCATCGACACATCGCCGCGAAGGCTTATCTTCGTAGATGACAGCGGACCGCCAGCCGTGACGACGTTCAAGCCAGCCACCTCACCCTGAAGCGCCAGCGACCAGTTGCTTGGCATACTTGCCGTTATGTCGTCGCCGCTCACCGTCTGCGTGGAAAAGCCGAGTCCCTTCTCACTTCTCCTGATGCCGAGTGCGGTCACCACCACATTGTCCAGCTCCACGGCATCGTCCTCCATCTCCACATTCAACTCGCCGCCGCTGTAGGACACGCGCTTCTTCTTAAATCCAACATAGCTGAACACGAGCCTGTCCTGCTTGCCGAGCGTGCGTTTTGTCACAAACTGAAACTTACCGTCCACATCAGTAATGCCCAGCGTCTTCTGCTGACCGTCCAGCGACACCGTCGCCCCAATTACAGGTTCTCCCTTACTGTCCGTGACGCGCCCTTTGACGGTTGTCTGTGCCGTCACTGCCGTCGTTGCCGCCAACAGTAGCATCGCCGATGCAATTCTTTTAATTGTCTTCATACATTGAAATTTAATAAACATAAAAAATCTGCCGCAAAAGTACGGCAGACTTGTTACATATTCCTCTCAGATATATTGCATTTCCGCTATGTCACACTATTGTAAAGGCTTTGTCACACTATCGTGTCACCAGCACGGTTTCCGCCGACCGTCCCACGCCTACGTTCCATCCATAGAAAAGCTCTAACATTTTTCATTTCACGATACATTTTTTTGACTGCAAAATTACAGTCTCCATGCTACATCTGTGTTACATCAATGTTAAAATAACAACAAGTTTTCTGTAAACAAAGTATTTTCGTACCTGAAATTTTATATAGTCCAACCCAAACACGGTTATTCCTTTAATAATTAAGCAATTAGAAGTTTTCATAGTCCACCCCAAGTCCAACCCATGTCCAACCCAAAACATTCACATTTTGCATTCAAAATGCAAATTGAAGAACATAATATTCAGAACACGTGATTTGTCAATGTAAATCAGCGATTTAGAATATTATTTCGCATGTTTACAACCTAATCACCAAGGTGATTAGCTTCTAAAGTCAGCATTTATACAATAACTTCAAAAGCTGACAATAATATATAGAGAGCCCAGGATGTTAAACTCGGGTTGGACTTGGGTTGGACATGGGTTGGACATGGGTTGGACTATCATTTTACATATATCACTATTAATCAACACTTTGTCTCAAAAGGTTGGACTATAATCCAAAATCATCCTGTGAAGTAAAAAATCAACGGTTGCCGCCGCCAAGCGCATGATAAAGTTTGATAATGCCCTGTATGCGGTCAAAAGAGGTTTGCAGCTGCAATTGTTCTGCTTCAAGGAGTGACTGCTGGGCAGTTAATATTTCCAGATATGTTGTGTCGGAATGGCGCATGAGCAATTCGGTCTTACGTACAGCTTCACGCAAAGTCTCAACCTGACGGGCGTTTATTTCCAGCTGCGACTTAGCTGTCTGCCATGCGGTCAAGGCATCGTTCACCTCTTTTCCTGCGTTCAGCAATGACTGTTGGAATAACAGCCGGGCTTCTTTCTGACGGCTTTGGGCAATCTTCAAGTTGGCGATATTCGCGCCCCGGTTGAATAACGGCTGCGTCAGAGAGCCGATGGCATTGAGTAGCCACTGCCCGGGATTGGTAATCGCCCCACCTCCATTGTTAGTCCAGCCAAGTGTACCAGAAAGAATGATATTGGGATAGAAGGCTGCACGGGCAACATTAGTGGCGTAAAATGCCTGAGCCAACTGCATTTCAGCCTGACGCACATCAGGACGGTTGGAAAGAAGCTGTAAGGGTATTCCGACAAAGATTGTATCTGAGAAAGACGCTTCAGCCAAGTTATTCCGCTCAATCGTGTGCGACGGCATGGCAAGTATCGCCGACAAGGCATTCTCTGTTTCTGAAATACTTTTGAGTATAGCCTGTTGCGATGATTCAAGCCTCATCACGTTTGCCTTTGCCTGCAATACTCCTGCTTCATTCGACCTACCCACCTTTTTCAACGTTTCGAGTGTGCGCACGGTAGCCCGCCAGTTTTCCAGAGTCCGCCTGTTTATCTCCCTTTGCGCGTCAAGCATGGCAAGGGTATAGTAACTGTCGGCTATAGTGGCTACAAGCTGTGTCTGTACAGCCTGCCGATAGTCACGGCTTCCCTGCAGTGCGGCAACCGCGCCACGCTTTGCAGCCGTGAGCCTGCCGAATATGTCAAGTTCCCAACTTGCTGATGCTCCGACATTATATGTCTTTGCGGTCGCTCCGTCATAACGGCTGCTACTACCTTCGGCATTAATCCCAAGTGAGGGGAGATATGACAGCTTTGCCGTCATCAAGGCTGCTTCGGCCGCTTCAACCCGCAGGCGCGCCACGTTGAGGTCGGTATTCTGCTCAAGTCCTGTTTCAATCAGAGACTGAAGTTTACGGTCGGTAAACATTTCCCGCCACGACATGGATGCGATGGTCGTTGTATCCATATCTGCCGATAAATTCCGATACAGGTTCTCTATTTGGATGTCAGTCCGATGGTAGCGGCTGTATGTGCCGCAGCCGGTAAGCATCATGGTTGTTAATAAATATATTGCTATCTTCTTCATTTATTTACGTTTTACCCGTTCTTGAATATACTGGAATGCTATGAACAGCGACGGCACGAGGAACAGCAATGCCAATGTGCCCACTATCATGCCGCCGATTACGCCCGTGGCAAGCGAGCGGCTGCCGTTGGCACCCACGCCGTGAGCCAACATCAGCGGAACAAGCCCGAACACCATCGACAACACAGTCATCAATATGGGTCGCAGGCGAACCTTTGCTGCGCTGTATGCCGCCTGTGCCAATGTCATGCCTTCTGATCGCCGCCTGCCGGCATATTCGGTCAGCAGGATGGCAGTTTTGGCAAGCAGTCCGATAATCATAATCAGTCCAGTCTGCATATAGATGTTGTTCTCCAGCCCGAACAGCCATGCAAACAGGAAGCTGCCCATCAGTCCGCAAGGCACAGACAGCAGCACGGCAAACGGGATGAACACGCTCTCGTAGAGGGCGCACAGTATCAAGTATATCAGGACCATACAGAGCACGAATATCATCGTGGCATTGTTGGTGGTCTTGCTTTCCTCACGCGACAGACCTCCGAACTCGTAGCTGCAAGTGGCGGGAAGCACCTCACGCGCCGTCTCGCCAATCGCCTTGATGACCTGACCGGAACTGAATCCCGCTGCCGGAGAGCCATTGATGGAAATGGCATTGAAAAGATTGAAGCGTGTAAGGTCGGAAGGGCCGTTGGTCTTGGTAAGGCGCACGAACTGGCTCAACGGCGCCATGCCGCCATCATCGGTACGCACATACATCATGTTGAGCGACTCCGTGTTTACGCGGTACTCTGCCGGTGCCTGCATTGTGACATGGTAGAGCTTTGAGAAGCGGTTGAAGTCAGAGACATATGACCCAGTGTAATATCCTGAAAGCGTCGACAGCACATCGGCAGGAGACACGCCCGACTGTCCGCATTTCGCCGCATCAATATCCACCCAATACTGGGGATAGTCGGTGGCAAAAGACGAATAGACCTCACCGATTTCGGGACGGCGGGACAATGCCTCCACGAATTTATCAGCCTCTTTCTTGAATGCGGCAACGTCGCCGCCAGTCTTATCCTGCAAATAAAGTTCGAAACCGCTGCCCATGCCATAGCCGGCAATCATCGGAGGCGACATGGCAAATACCGTGGCATCGGGGACGTCGGCCGTAGCGGCATAAATCTTGCCTATCACGTCATCCACCGACTGCCCTTCGCCTTTGCGCCGGTCCCAATCCTTTAGTGTCATGAAATACATTGCCTGCGACGGACCGGAACCGTTGAATGAGAATCCTCCTACCGCACCGCTGTATTCAATCTCGCCGATACTGTCAAGGCGGCTGTTGATACGCGCCATCACCTTGTTGGTCTGCGCCATTGACGAGCCGGGCTTAGTGTTCATGCTCATCATCACCGTGCCGGTGTCCTCCTGAGGGATAAGTCCCGTCTTTGTCACATTTACCAGCAGAACCAGCAAGCCGATTGATAACCCAATAGTGCCCCACAGCAACCACCGGCGATGGATGACATACAGCACCGCACGCACATAGCGGCGGCTCAGGCGGTCAAATACGGCATTGAAAGCCTTGCGGAAGCGTGCCGCAAAATTATGCTTCGTGTTTCCGTGCTCGTCGATATAGGGTTTCAGGAACAAAGCGCACAATGCCGGAGAAAGAGTGAAGGCATTGACAGCCGAAATGCCCACGGCTACCGCCATCGTGATGCCGAACTGGGCATAGAATGCGCCGGAAGTGCCGCCCATCATTGCCACAGGGATAAACACCGCCATAAAGATAATGGTAGAGGTGAGAATGGCAGACGAGACACCCTTCATGGCATCATCGGCGGCAAGCACCGGCGACTGATAGCCCTCGTCGAACTTCGCCTGCACCGCCTCAACCACCACAATGGCATCGTCCACCACCGTACCGATGGCAAGCACAAGGGCGAAGAGCGTGAGCAAGTTGACGGAAAAGCCTATCAGCGACATCACGGCAAACGTGCCGATGATGGAAACGAAGATGGATATCGCGGGAATGAGCGTGGACTTTATATCCTGCAAGAATACATACACCACCACGATTACTAAAAGTATAGCCTCGACAAGCGTCCGGACGACAGAGTTGATGGAGGCATACAGAAACTTGTTGGTATCGGTAAGCACCACGAACTCCGCCCCTTCCGGCAGGTCGCGTTCAATTTCGTCAAGCACCTCATGAATTTCATTGATGGTGCTCGAAGCGTTTGAGCCCGCTTTCTGGTTGATGAGCATGATGGCAGCCGGGTGTCCGTTCACCTCGGTGGAATAGTTGTAGTATTCATCACCCAATTCCACGTCTGCGACATCCTTCAGCCGCAGCACGTCGCCGCCAGGCAGTGACTTTACCACCAGCTCGCCAAATTCCTCTGACGTAGAAAGCCTGCCGCGGTACTTCATCGTGTATTCATTTGCCGTGGGATGGTTTGCTCCGAACGAACCGGTTGCAGCCTCTATGTTCTGCTTTGCCAACACGGATGAAATGTCGTCGGGAATCAGTCCGTACTGCGCCATCTTGTCGGGACGCAGCCAGAGGCGCATACTGTAATTGGAACCGAACAGCTGTGCCTTTCCCACACCGCCAATGCGCTTCAGCCGCGGCTCCACATTAATCTTCACGTAATTGTTGAGAAAGGTCTGGTCGAAACGGCCGTCGGGACTGTATAGGGCGAATGTCAGCAACTCGGCGTTCTGCTGCTTCTCGGTGGTGACACCGGTCTTGGTAGCCTCCGCCGGAAGCTGGCTCAGCACACCGTTCACGCGGTTCTGCACATTGACCGCCGCCATGTCGGCATTGGCACCCTGCTTGAAATAGATGTTGATGGAAGCATCGCCCGTGTTGGATGCCGTGGAGGTCATATAGGTCATGTCCTCCACGCCGTTGATGGCTTCTTCCAACGGAACAATCACAGCTTTCTGCACCGTCTCGGCATTTGCGCCGGGATAGGTTGCCCATACATTGATGGTGGGCGGAGCTATGTCGGGATATTGTTCCACGGGAAGCGAGAACATCGCAATGACACCCATCAGGACAATCACCACGGAGATAACGCCCGAAAACACAGGGCGGTCTATGAAGAAACGCAGGTTCATGGCTTTGCTATTTTAAGTTTGACAATCATTCCTTCCCTTACCTGTCCCACGCCTTCGGCAATGATGGTGTCTCCGACTGACAAGCCCTGCCTTACAACAAAGTGGTTGCCGTCGTTCAGACGATCCACGGTCAGGTAGGCAGCCTCTGCCTTTCCGTTCTTAAGACGGTAGGCAATAATCTTGTCCTGTAATTCCACAGTAGCAGTCATGGGAACCAGTATGGCATCCACATTCAGCCCTTGCAGAATGACATTGCCGATGGTTCCGCTCAACAGTTCACGGTCAGGATTGGGGAACAGGGCTTTTATCTGCACCGCCCCCGTGTTGGAATTCACCACACCGCTGACGGTCTTTATTCGCCCTTTCTTATTATATAGCGTGCCGTCGTTCATTTGCAGGCTGACTTCCGGCATCTGGGAAATCATCTTGTCGATTGACCCGTATTGTGCCCTGAGCTGACGCAGCTTGTTTTCGGAAACGGAGAAATAGACGTACATTTCCGAGTTGTCCGATACCACCGTGAAGGGCCGCGTCATGCCGGGACCGACAAGTGCGCCGATGCGGAAGGGCAACGTGCCCACCACTCCGTCGCTCGGGCTTTTTATCTCTGTATATGAAAGATTGTGGCGGGCATCCGCCTCCTGCGCCTTTGCCTGTTCGAGTTCAGCCAGTGACACAGCCAGCCGATTACGGGCAAGGGAAAGTTCATAATCGGATATGACTTTCTCGTCAAACAGGGCTTGCTTGCCTTGCAGCTCAATCCGTGCCGTCTCCACTTTCGCCCGTGCCGCACTGACGTTGGCCAGTGCCGTGCGCAACGCCGCGCGGTATGGCACCTGATCAATGACAGCCAGCACTTGCCCTGTCCTTACGCGCTCGCCCTCTTTCACACACAGGCGGGTGATGCGCCCCGACACTTGGGGCATAATGTCCACATCCTGCCGTCCGCGAATGGACGCGGAATATGTTTCCTGAAATTCAACTGACCGGGAAGCAACCACCATCACGGGCAGAGTCTGTCCTGTATCCTGTCCCTTCGGTTCATTTTTGCAGGCTGTCAGTGAGGCAGCACAAAGGGTTGTTGCCGTGACTCCGGCAATCCATGTTCGTCTATTAATCATCTGTTCCTTATTGTTTTTCCTTTACTTAACTTTGTTCACAACAATATTTTTGGGGTGCAAAATTAATTCTATTCCAATTAATTCTGCAATCAGGAAACACCCGAAACGGGAAAATACGCTTTCAAAACGACAAAAACTGTTTCTGAAATACCAAAGACATTTTCTGAAATATCAAAGACGAGCACCGCACTGTTTCAACCTCCATTTTATCTGCTTCAAGAGCTTTTTTATGCGTTTCGGCAGTTTTCTACTGTTAAATGAAAGGAAAAAGAATTATTTTTGCAAAAGAATTATTTTTGCAGAAGATAAAGTAACTTTGCATACGCTATGATAAAAGACAATATAAAATTGTTGAACTGGCAGAACGGACTTCTGCTTTCAGCCGTCTCATACATACTCTATATCATCATCTGGCTGGCGCTTGATGATGAGACAGCCCAGCAGCTGCCGGCAATGACGGTGACAGACTACATGGTAGACTTTCTGCTGTGCATGCTCTTCACATGCACTTCGCTTGGATTCTGCTACACCGTATTCAAAATCCTTCCGTTCAAGGCCTCCTACGTCCGCGTCATTGTCTATGCCTCATGCCTGCTGGTGCTCAACAATCTTGTGGCTTTCGGGATGACCACCATTTTCAACCTCATATGGGAAGAAACCGAAAACGGACTACTTGACGAGCTAATAAACATGAAAGGCGCATACACATTTGCCATGATTGCCACATTCATATCAAGCGTATATGCCAACACATTCTATCTTCAATCCTACATCAGGACTCGCGACGAGAAGCAGGCGCTCGAAATGGCACTGATGAAGGAGAAGGAAATCGCCTTGCAGTCGCAACTCAACTCGCTGAAGCTGCAAATAAATCCGCACTTCATGTTCAACAACTTCAACAACCTGCTGGAATTGATAGAGGAAGATACAAAACTCGCAGGTAAGTTCTTAAGCAATTTTTCAAAAGTGTACAGATATATTATCGTGAACCTTGACCGTCACCTGATTCCAGTTGCAGACGAAATAAAGTTTCTATCGTCATATCTGTATCTGATGAAAGTGCGTCATGGCGGGAGCGTGATTACGGAAATCAGTCCCGAGATAAAGGAGTGTAAGGGCTTCCTTCCCCCTGCCGTGCTGCAGCTTCTTGTGGAGAACGCCATAAAGCACAACGGTTTCTCAAAGGAGAAGCCACTGTTGATTTCCGTCACGCTGTCGGACGGCTACATCACGGTGAGCAACCAGAAATCGCCCTTGCTGTCGGAAATGGAGTCAACTGGTCTGGGACTTAAAAACATCATGGAGCGCTACTCTTTGCTATGCGACAAAAAGGTAGAGATAAACAATGCAGAAAACTTCTATTCGGTGAGTTTGCCGATAATTAAAAACATAACATTACATGAAGATACTAATTCTTGAAGACGAACAGCGCAATGCCAGGCGCCTGATAAGGCTGCTGAACGATATTGACGCCACACACACTATCGAGGGACCGCTGGCAAGCATAAGGGAGAAGACGGTTGAGTTTTTCAAATCCGGAAACACGGCAGATCTCGTGCTTGCCGACATACGCCTTACCGACGGTCTGAGCTTTGAGGCTCTGAAACATGCCCCGGCATCGGTGCCCGTAATATTCATCACCGCATACGACGAGTACGCTGTGCAGGCATTCAAGTTCAACAGTTTCGACTATCTGCTGAAACCTCTGGACGCCGATGAGCTTGAGGCGGCTATTGACAAAGTGGAAAAGGCAGGCAGGAACTATTCCGATGAGAATCTGCGGCAGCTTTTCGACGCATTGCAGAAAACCAGTTCCGCTATCGTGAGCGATTCCTCTTGCCCTATCGCGACGGTTACAAAACGGTGCGCGTTTCCGACATCAACCATATTGAAACAGAAAACAAAACGGTGTATCTACGCCTGAACAACGGTACTTCCGAGACCGTCAACGTGTCGATGGACGAACTTGAGCAGCAACTCAACCCCGACTGCTTCTTCCGAGCCAACCGCCAGTACATCATAAATGTGGAGCATGTGTTGTTTCTCGGCAATTATTTCGGCGGCAAACTTATCGTCCGCCTAAAAGGCTATCCCGACACAAGAATAACCGTAAGCAAAGAAAAGGCACAGCGGCTTAAGGATTGGCTCGACAGATGAGCCACGGGCGACTTGAGAAACAGCCCAAGTCCCGCGTCAATACATCCCGTCGATGAGCTTCTTCATAGCCACAAGCTCCTCTTTTATGGCGGTGAGCTTGTCTATCACCTCGGCAGTCCTGTCGGCGCCCGAGCGGTTGCTGCTCAGCGCCTGGCGTGCGGCGGCAATCTTGAATCCGCGCACCTTCACGAGGTTGTGGATGAGGCGTATCTGCTCTATGTCCTTCTCGGAATACTGCCTTATCTTGCTGGCGCCGCTGGTCTTGGGGCGCAGCGACGTAAACTCCTTTTCCCAATAGCGGAGGGTGCTCTCGTTGAGGTCGAACATCTGCGCCACTTCCTTTATGGAGTAGTACAACTTCAGGTTCTTGTCTGTGTTTAAAGCCATAAAATCACCTTATTTTTTCAATCTGTTTGCAAAACATTTGCAAATGTAGTAAAAAAACCGTAACTTTGCAAATATTTTCAGGAAATTAATAAAAATAAAGCATAAAGTTATGATGACAGCAAACGAAATTCGAGAATCATTCAAGAAATTCTTTGAAGAAAAAGGGCATGCCATAGTGCCGTCGGCTCCGATGGTGATTAAGGACGACCCTACGCTGATGTTCACCAACGCAGGCATGAACCAGTGGAAAGACGTAATCCTGGGCACACGCAATCCTGAGCCGCGCCGCCGCGCCGACTCGCAGAAGTGCCTGCGAGTGAGCGGAAAGCACAACGACCTGGAGGAAGTGGGTCACGACACCTACCATCACACAATGTTTGAGATGCTCGGCAACTGGAGCTTCGGCGACTATTTCAAGGAGGGCGCCATCGACATGGCGTGGGAATACCTCGTGGATGTGCTGAAGCTCAACCCGGAGGATTTGTATGTGACAGTGTTCGAGGGCTCTGAGGAAGAAGGACTGAGCCGCGACGACGAGGCTGCCGCATTCTGGAAGAAGCACGTGCCCGAAGACCACATCATCAACGGCAACAAGCACGACAACTTCTGGGAGATGGGCGACACTGGTCCGTGCGGACCCTGCTCGGAGATTCACCTCGACAGCCGCACACCTGAGGAGAAGGCGGCTGTGCCCGGACGCGAACGCGTGAACCAGGACGACCCTCAGGTGATTGAGATATGGAACATAGTGTTCATGCAGTTCAACCGCAAGGCTGACGGCTCGCTCGAAAAGCTCTCGATGAACGTCGTGGACACCGGCATGGGCTTTGAGCGACTGGTGAGAGCCCTTCAGGGCAAGCACTCAAACTACGACACCGACGTGTTCCAGCCAGTGATAAAGGAGATAGCCCGCCTGAGCGGCAAGAACTACGGCGATGACGAAGCCACCGACGTGGCAATGCGAGTGATAGCCGACCACCTGCGCGCCGTGGCGTTCTCCATTGCCGACGGACAGCTGCCGGGCAACGCCAAGGCTGGTTACGTAATCCGCCGAATACTGCGCCGCGCCGTGCGCTACGCCTACACCTTCCTCGGACAGAAGGAGGCGTTCATGCACCGCCTGCTGCCAGTGTTCATAGGCGAGATGGGCGGCGCCTATCCCGAGCTGCCCGCACAGCGCGAGCTTATCGGAAAGGTGATGAAGGAAGAGGAAGACTCGTTCCTGCGCACCCTTGAAAAGGGTATCGCGATGCTCAACGGCGCAATGGAGCAGATGAAGGCAGAAGGCAAGACCGAGCTGGACGGAGCGCAGGCTTTCCGCCTGTTCGACACCTACGGATTCCCGCTCGACCTCACGGAGCTTATCTGCCGCGAGAACGGCATGACCGTAGACGAGAACCAGTTTGCCGAAGAGATGGAGAAGCAGAAGGCACGCGCCCGCAACGCCGCCGCAGTGGAGAGCACCGACTGGGTGGAGCTGAAGCCGGGCGAGCAGCAGTTTGTGGGCTACGACTACACCGAGTACAACTGCCACATTCTGCGCTACCGCAAGACCACACAGAAGAAATCGACATACTACGAGCTGGTGCTCGACCACACTCCCTTCTACGGCGAGATGGGTGGTCAGGTGGGCGACCAGGGTGTGCTCGTGAGCGAGGACGAGACCGTGGAAATCACCGACACACGCCGCGAGAACGGTCAGAGCATCCACATCGTGAAGGCACTGCCCAAGAACATCGAGGCTGAATTCATGGCTTGCGTCGACACCGACAAGCGCAACGCCAGCGCTGCCAACCACACCGCCACCCACCTCATAGACTACGCTCTGAAACAGGTGCTGGGCGACCACGTGGAGCAGAAGGGCTCATACGTAAGCCCCGACACGCTGCGCTTCGACTTCTCGCATTTCCAGAAAGTCACCGACGAGGAGATACGCAAGGTGGAGCAGATGGTGAACGACCTGATACGCCAGGACATACACATCGACGAGCACCGCGACATCCCCATTGAGCAGGCCAGGGAGCTGGGAGCCATCGCCCTCTTCGGCGAGAAATACGGCGACAAGGTGCGCGTGGTGCGCTTCGGTCCGTCGTGCGAGTTCTGCGGCGGTATTCACACCACCAGCACGGGCCGCATAGGAATGGTGAAAATCGTGAGCGAGAGCAGCGTAGCCGCCGGAATACGCCGCATAGAGGTGAAGACGGGCGAGGAGTGCGAGAAACTGCTCTACCACTGCGAGGACGCGCTCAAGGCAATCGGCTCGCTGTTCAACAACGCCAAGGACCTGAAGGGCGTAATCGAGAAATACATCGAGGAGCACGACGCCATGAAGAAGTCGATTGAGCAGTTCCAGGTGCAAGCCGTTGAGAAGACCAAGGACGACCTCATCGCCAAGGCGCGCGAGGTTGGCGGAGTCAGGCTCATCGCTGCCCGTCTGCCCATGACCGCCGCAATGGCAAAGGACCTGTGCTTCAAGATTCGCGAAGCCGTGGATGGCTCGCTGCTCTGCGTCATCGGTTCGGTGGAGGCAGGCAAGCCGATGCTCAGCGTGATGATGAGCGACGACATGGTGAAGGACCACGGGCTGAACGCCGGACAGATGGTGCGCGAGGCGGCAAAACTGATGCAGGGAGGCGGAGGCGGACAGCCACACTACGCCACTGCAGGAGGAAAGAACCCCGACGGACTGTCGGCAGCCATCGACAAGGTGGTGGAGCTGGCGAAGCTGTAAGGATATACCTTTATAGGGCTTATAGGGCTGATTTGCCTTATAAGCCCTATTACATTTATGATTTATATTAGTCATATAAAATATATAAATTATATAAGTAATATAAAAACTAACAACAAACTACTAAAACAAAATGAAGAGATTATTTTTTACAGCCCTGTCACTGGCAGCATTCGCCGTGACAGAAGCCCGGGACATCGTTGTCAGGCCTGGCGGCTACGCCATTGAGCAGGCACTTCAGGAAGCGCGGCGGGCGAGGCTGCTCGACGGCGAAAAGGACATAACCATAAAACTCACCGAGGGCACCTACCGGCTTAACCAGCCCATCTACGTGCGCCCCGAGGACAGCGGCACACGCATCATCGGCGAAGGCAAGGTGGTGATAAGCGGCGGCGTGAGGATAAGCGGCTGGAAGCGCCAGGGCAAGCTGTGGGTTGCCGACGTGCCGCGCCACAACGGGCGCCCGCTGGAGTTCCGCCAGATGTGGGTGAACGGCAAAAAAGCCGTGAGAGCCCGCGACGTTGCCGACTTCGAGCAGATGCACCGCATCATGAGCATCGACAAAGCGAAGGAGGTGCTCTACGTGCCCGCCGCGGCGGTGAGGAAGATTCAGGGAGCTGACGACGCCGAGATGGTGCTCCACGAGATGTGGTGCGTCGCCAACCTCCGCATAAAAGAGGTAAGGATGATGGGAGGCGACAGCGCCGCCGTGACGTTCCACCAGCCCGAGAGCCACATACACTTCATGCACCCGTGGCCGTCGCCAATGGTTACGCCCGGAGGAGAGCACAACTCGGCATTCTACCTCACTGGCAGCCGCGCGCTGCTGGACAACGGGGGCGAATGGTGGCTCGACCGCAAGGCGGAAAAGGTGTATTACATCCCGAGACAGGGCGAGCAGATGGCAGCAGCCGAGGTGGAGGTGCCGGCGGTGGAGACGCTGCTCCGCGTGGAGGGCACGCCCGAGCGCATGGCGACAGGCATCACCTTCCGCGGCATCACCTTCAGTCACTCTACGTGGCTGCGCCCCTCAATCGAGGGTCACGCGCCGCTGCAAGCTGGAATGTTCATGACCGAGGCGTTCAAGCTGCGCCCCAAACTGGCGCGCCCCAACGGCGACCACAAGCTGGACAATCAGGGATGGACGGGCCGCCCCGCCGCAGCCGTCAGCGTTAGCTGCGCCGAGGACGTGAGCTTCCTAAACTGCACCTTCGAGCACATTGCCTCCACCGCCATCGACTACAACAAGTACATAAAGGGCGGCAGGATTGAGTATTGCCGCATACAGGACGTTGGCGGCAACGGCATCGTGGCAGGCACCTTCGGCGACTACGCCCACGAGGCTCACCTGCCCTACGACCCTGCCGACGGGCGCGAGGTGTGCCGAGGGCTGACCATCAGCAACAACGCCATAACCGACGTGACCAACGAAGACTGGGGCTGCGTGGGCATAGCCGCGGGATACGTGCGCGACCTCCTCATCAGCCACAACGAGATAAGCGAGGTTTCCTACACGGGAATATCCATGGGCTGGGGATGGAACCAGCAGCCGTGCGCCATGGCGAACAACAAGGTGCTCAGCAACCTCATCCACCACTACGCACGCCACATGTACGATACGGCAGGCATATACACGCTCGGAGCTCAGCCGCATTCGCTAATCGAGGGCAACGTGGTGAGGGATATCTACACGCCTGGCTACGCCCATGACCCGAACCACTGGTTTTATCTCTACACCGACGAGGGTTCGTCGGGCATAACGGTGAGGAACAACTGGACACCAAGCGAGAAGTTCCTGAAAAACGCCAACGGACCTGGGAATACCTGGGAAAACAACGGCCCCGCGGTGAGCGACAGCATCAGGAGCCGCGCCGGAATCGTGTATCTGTGATACTATGGCGGACCTCAGACAAAATCTGAGGTAACTGTGACAAAATTCTGAGGTACCTCAGTCGGAAAAATGAGGTACCTCAAAAAACAAAATGAGGTACCTCGGAATTTTAAACGAGGTACCTCGGAATTTTCTTCGGGCAGGGAAAAAATATATCGGGCGGTTTTTGAAAAAAAATCGACCGATTTTCATTTAAAAATCGCGCGATTTATTTTAGAAAATCGCGCGATTTATTTTTCTGAGTCCCGACATGCCCTCTCATGCCTTGAGCTTCAGCGAAGTCTCTATGCTTGCCAGTTCGTCGGCAAACGCCTTGTCTACTTTTATTCTGTTTTCTATGATGCTGCAGCTGTGGATTACGGTTGAGTGGTCGCGGTTGCCAATGAGCTGACCTATGCGCGACGCCGGCATCTTTGTGTGTTTCTGCGCCAGAAACATCGATATCTGCCGCACAATGACGTAATCGCGCTTGCGGCTGCGCGACATAACGTTCTGCTGTGTCACTCCGTAGTGCTGGCACGCCTTTTCCAGAATGTCGTCCACGGTCAGGGGGTGGTCATCCATCTTCACGGCGCGCTTAATCACGCGCTCTGCCAGCCGGAGGTCGATCTTGCTGTTGTAAACCACCGAGTAGGCAAGCAGCGAGTTGATTACTCCCTGCAGGTCGCGCACGCTGCCGTTGGCGCTTCCGGCAATAAACTGTATCACCTCGGCGGGAATGGTGAGCCCGTCGTGGCGGCACTTGCTGTTGAGGATGTCCACGCACAGCTCCACGTTGGGTTTCTCCAGCTCGGCGATGAGTCCGCACTTAAATCGCGTGAGCAGGCGGTCCTTCATGCCCTGCAGCTCCACGGGCGGGCGGTCGGAGGCAAGGATTATCTGTTTTCCCAGACGGAACAGGTGGTTGAAGATGTGGAAGAAGGTGTCGACGGTTTTCTCCGTCGCCCACTCCTGGATGTCGTCGACGATGAGCAGGTCGAGCGACTGATAGAAGTTGATGAAGTCGTTGAGCAGGTTGCGGCGCACGGCATCGGTGTACTGCACCTGGAAGAGTCGGGCGCTGACGTAGAGTATGCGCTTGGCAGGATAGAGCTCCCTGCAGCGCAGCCCGATAGCGTTGATGAGGTGAGTCTTTCCGCAGCCCGAAGGTCCGTAGATGAAGAACGGGTTGAAGGTAGACTTTCCCGGATGCTCGGCTATAGAGATGCCCACCGTGCGCGAGAGCTTGTTGCTCGCTCCCTCGATATAGTTGTTGAACGACTGCTGGCGGTTGAGCTGCGGGTCGATGTTCTGCACGCCGGTTTCCCGCTGCGCGGCGGCGGGGCTGCCGGTCTCTGCCGACACTGTGTCGCTCTCCACCTCCTGCGTGATGTTGTGAGCCTTGTCGGCTATGAGCTTATAGTTGAGCCTCACATCCTTTCCGAAGCATGTGCCGATGACTTTCGACAAGAGCGCAACATAATGCTCCTCCAAGTATTCGTAGACGTACATACTTGGAAGCTGCAACAGCAGAGTCTTGCTGTCCTCAGAGTAGCTGCCGTATCCGATGTGGCTGAACCACGTCCGGTACTGCTGTTCGCTGACACTCTCACGGATAAGCCGCAGGCAACTGTCCCACAACTCTTTATATTTGTCTTGCATAAAATTATCGAGCGATGCGTTTAGATTCGAGTTGCAAAGTTACGATATTTTTTTCTATTATGCAAGAGGGGAAACACATATTTCCGAAATTAGAACAAAAAGGAATTACGAATTACGAGTTTTGAATTACGAATTATTCTCGCTTCGCTGCGATGAAGAATTGAAGAATTACGAATTGAGAGTCAGTTAATTTTTCGCTCCCAATTCGTAACTCTATAATTTTTAATCGGCTTTAGCCGACAATTCGTAATTCAAAACTCGTAATTCGTAATTCAAAATATTACCAAACCTGCGCACGCTTGTTCTTGGGCAGGAAGAGCTTGTTGCCCTTCTTCACTCCGAAGGCGTCGTACCATGCGTTGATGTGAGGCAGTGCGGCGTTCACGCGCGCCTCGGCGGCAGAGTGCGGGTCGATCTGGCGGAAATACTCCTTGAGCTCGGGAGTGGCGTTTGAAGCCCAGATGCGGCCGTAGGAAAGGAAGAATCGCTGGTCGGGGGTGAAGCCGTCGAGCTTGGGAGCTATGCCACCTTTCTTGATAGCGTTCTGCATGGCGCGGAAAGCTACGTTCAGACCGCCGTTGTCGCCGATGTTCTCGCCCAGGGTGAGCTTGCCGTTGAGGAACTTGCCCGGCAGAATCTCGTACTTGCCGAAGTAGTCCTCAAGCACCTTGGTGCGCTTCTCGAAATTGCTGCGGTCCTCGGCGGTCCACCAGTTGCGCTGCTGTCCGGTCTTGTCGAACTGCGAGCCCTGGTCGTCGAATCCGTGGCTCATCTCGTGACCTATCACCACGCCGATGGCTCCGTAGTTGGCAGCCTCGTCGGCGTCAACGTCGAAGAACGGCGGCTGGAGTATGGCTGCGGGGAAGCAGATTTCGTTGGTGGTGGGGTTATAGTAGGCGTTGATGGTCTGCGGAGTCATTCCCCACCTGGTCTTGTCCACGGGCTTGTTCACAGTTGTCTCCACGTAGTACTTGGTGTTGCTCACCGATATGCGGCGCATGTTCTCGTAGAGCGACAGCGAGTCGTCGACCTCCAGCATCGAGTAGTCGCGCCACTTGTCGGGATATCCTATCTTCACGATGAAGTTCGACAGCTTGTCGATAGCCTGTTCCTTGGTGGCGGGTGTCATCCAGGTAGACTCGGTGATGCGCTGCTTCAGCGCCTCCTGCAGGTTGTGCACCAGGGCGAGCATGCGGTTCTTGCTGCTCTCGGGGAAGTACTTCTCAACATACAGCTTGCCGATTGCCTCGCCCAGCACGCCGCTCACCGTGCCCACGGCACGCTTCCAGCGCGGACGGTCCTGCTGCGCTCCCGAAGTGGTCTGGCTGAACTCGAAAGCCACGGCGCGGAAGTCGTCGCTCAGCGCGCTTGCCGCTCCCGAGAGCACGTTCTTCTCGGCGTATGCCTTCAGGTCGTCGAGCGAAGCCTCGGCAAGAATCTTCTCCACCTCGTGAAGCGGCTCCGACTGCTCCACCACGATGTCGGCAAACGGCGGGAAACCGTTCTGCAGGAACACGTTGCCCCAGTCGATTCCGGGATATTCGGTAAGGAACTCGCCGTAAGTCATCTTGTGGTAGTTGGCGTTGATGTCGCGCAGCTCCACGGGAGCCTTGCTCACCTTTGCTATTCTCGTCTCTATCGCCATCACCGCCTCCATCTTCTTTGTTGCGTCGGCATCGCTGTTGCCCACAAGCTTGAAGAGCTTCTTCATGTACTCCTTGTAGGCGTTGCGCACCTTGGTGCTCTGCTCGTCGTCGTTGAAGTAGTAGTCGCGGCTGCCCATGCCGAGTCCGCCCTGCCCCACCGACACTACGTTGTAGCCGGCGTTGCGTATGTCGGCGCCGCAGCCGTAGCTGAACATCAGTCCGTTGATGCCGCAATAGTCAAACTGCGCCATAAGCAGCTGATAGCCCGCGCGGCTGCTGACGGCTGCGATTTTGTCGAGATAGGGCTTCAGCGGGGCGGCTCCCTCGCGGTTGAGCCGCACGCTGTCCATCACCAGATTGTAGAGCGAACCTATCTTCTGCCCCAGCGAGCCCTGCTCCTGCTTGCTGTCGGCATAGTTGAGGATAAGCTCCTGGATGCGCTTTTCGTTCTGCTCGCTCAGGTCGATGAACGCACCGTTGCGCGGATGCTCGGCGTCGAGAGGATGGGTGTCGAGCCAGCCTCCTACGGAGTAACGCCAGAAGTTGTCGCCAGGCTTAACGCTGGTGTCCATGTTGGTCTTGTCGATGCCCGACTTTTGAGTCTGGGCAAATGTGGCACTCGCACATAAAAGCAATGATGCCATGATAATGTTTCTTTTCATTTTCTACTTATTTTATTAATTACACTGTTTTCTCTTAATTCTCCTCCAGATCGTCGGAGAACGTCTGTCGCACTTTATTTTTGGCACGGATTACACGGATTCCGCTGTGTTCTTATTTATCTTATCCGGGATATCCGTGTAATCCGTGCCTAACTTACTCTCCCCCATATTTCTCTTACCGGGTGCAAAGTTACAAAGTTTTTTTCAGCTCCCGGCACTTTGCCACGTTATCTTTACGTTAATTTTTTTCAAGCCCTGCCCACACATGACGCAAGAGCATGGGGAGAAACTACAAAAGTTCACGAGAAACTACTGGTCGGGATTCTCAACATATCCCTGATACTTGTCGTCCAGCGAGCTCATCACCGAGTCGTAAGCCTGGCGCATGGTGGCATGCACGTTCTGTGAGCCCTCGCCCACGGGATAGATGGGCTGGTGGATGGTGAGCCGCAGCGGATGCCAGTTGGCGAAATGCCAGTCGCGCGTGCGCGGCATGATGTCAAACGAGCCGTTGATGGTCAGCGGCACCACCGGCAGCTGCAATTCGTCGGCAAGGGCAAACGCGCCCTTGTTGAACTTGCCCATGTGGCCCGTAAACGTGCGCGCTCCCTCGGGAAACACCACCACGCTGTAGCCGCCCTCGGAAAGCACACGGCGCGCCGCGTCGTAGGTGGCGCGCACGCGGCTCGGACCGCGCTTGTCCACGAATATCTGGTGGCTCTTGCGGCAGGCATAGCCCACGAAGGGCACCTTGCCCAGCTGCCACTTCATCATCCACTTGAAGTTGCGCCCGAGGAAGCCGTAGATGAGGAAGATGTCGAAGGCTCCCTGATGGTTTGCCACAAACACGTAGGGCGTGTTCTTCTCAAGATTCTCGCGCCCCTCCACGGTCACGGGCAGCAGGAAGGCGCGGGTGATAATCTTCGCCCACCAGCGGCCGGGGTAATAACTCCAGAAATGCCCGTTGCCCAAGGTCATTCCCACGCCAACTTCTATGGCTGTGACGATGGTGACCAGGATAAGCACCGGAAGGGCTATCAGCAACTGATATATACGATACAAATATTTCATAATAGTCTTTATTTAGTTTCACTTTTAAGCGTTATAAGGCAAATCTCGCCGGGAACTCCGAAACGGAACGGGATGAAACCGCCCATGCCCGTGCTCACGTTGATGGCGCGCCCGCCGATGTTGGTCACTCCCGCCCAGTCGTCGTAGAAGTACTGCACAGGCGACCAGCCCAGCAGCATAAACTGCGAGGCATGGGTATGCCCGCTGAGGGTCAGCTGCACGTGGCTTTCTTTCAGTATCTTGTCGCGCCAATGTGTCGGGTCGTGCTGGAGCATCACCACAAAGTCTGTGTCGCTTACCCCGCGGAGCGTCTTGGCAATGTCGCCCATTCTGGGGAAACGCCTGCCGTCGCCGTCGTTCTCCATGCCGGCAACGACTATCGAAGGCTTTTCAGCCGCAGAACCGCCGGAATTGCCGGAGTCGCGCGTAATCCTGACATTTTCGTTGAGCAGCACCGTCCACCCCATCTGCCTCTGCAGACCGATGGTCTCACGCAGGTTGGCTGCCTTCTGCCGGGGCGAGGCATCGCGCACGTAGATGGGATAGTCGTGGTTGCCGAGACAGGAAATAACTCCGTCCTTAGCCTTCAGACGGCTGAGAATCTGCATCTGCGGCAGTATCTCCGATGGCTCCAGGTTCTGAATATCGCCCGTAAACACAATGAGGTCGGGACGAAGCGCGTTGATTGAGTCTACATTGCGGGCAAGAAGATGCTGGCGCGACAGTCCGTAGGTGCCGAGATGGGCATCGGAGAAATGCACAATCCTGTATCCGTCGAACTCCTTCGGCAATTCGGCAGAGGCAAAGGTGATCCGGCGGACATCAAGCTTGCCGAATCCTATGGTGCAACCGTAGATTATAATGTAAACGGCAAACAGCACCACAGCACCGCCAGCCCAAACGCCGTAGTTGCGCTGGGTGTGAAACAAGTGCATGGCACACCAGCCTATCAGCCAGCAGACAAAGAACACCATGCCCACCAGCACAAGAATTATCAGTGAGAATATAACTACTCTTATCAGCATGTCTGTTTTTTTGATTTACACCTTATTATATATTAGTCATACCTTGTTATATATTGGCTACACCTTATTATATATATAGGATAGTTTGTTTTTAATGTAGTTTTGTATAATCCGGAAGCGTTTTACCTGAACTCTAATTCCTCGCCGACGTATTCCATATCCACCTTGCCGTCGGCAAACACCGTGTGTCCGTTGCAGATGGTGCGCTCCACGCGCCACGAAAACGTTTTTCCTTCAACGGGACTCCACCCGCACTTGCTCTTTATGCAGGCAGCATCGACAGTCCACGGCGACGACGGTCTTACTATCACGAGGTCTGCCTTATAGCCCCGGCGTATGAAGCCACGGTCGCGTATGCCGAACAGCACAGCCGGGTTGTGGCACATCAGCTGAACGAGGCGCTCCAGCGTAAGCACGCCCTCGTCGACAAGCCCGAGCATTGCCACAAGCGAGAACTGCACCATCGGCATTCCCGACGCGGCGCGGCAGCAGCCTCCCTGTTTCTCGCTCAGCAGATGCGGCGCGTGGTCGGTGGCGATTATGTCCACAGTTCCGTCGGCAACGGCGCGGCGCAGGGCATCGCGGTCGGCAGCGGTCTTGATGGCTGGGTTTATCTTTATTCTTGCCCCGAGCGCGGCATGGTCACTGGCAGTAAACAGCAAATGTCCCGACACCGCCTCGGCGGTTATCCTCTTGTCTGTCAGATTTGTCACTCCGGCATTTGCCTGCCGTATCAGCTCCACTTCCTCAGCGGTTGACAGATGTGCCACATGCAGACGGGCATTGTGCCTCTGGGCAAGGCTCACGGCAAGGCGCGTACTCTCAATGCAAGCCTCAGCGCTACGTATCTTGCTGTGCATCGACACATCGGGGTCGTCGCCACAGCAGGCTTTTGCCCTCGCCATGTTGGCATTGATTATTGCCGTGTCCTCGCAGTGCGCCATCACGGGCACGCCCATCTCAGCCACCGTCTTGAATATCGTGTTGAGCGACTGCTCCTTGTCCACCAGCATGTTGCCCGTGCTGGAGCCCATAAACAGCTTTATGCCCGGAATGCGGCTGGTGTCGAGCCTGCCAAACAGCTCCGCGTTGTCATTGGTGGCGCCAAAGAAGAACGAATAATTCACATGGCTCTTCCGGCGTGCCAGGGCAAACTTCTCATCCAAAGCCTCGGGCGATGTGGTCTGCGGCACACAGTTGGGCATGTCGAAATAGCTCGTCACTCCGCCTGCAGCCGCCGCGGCGCTCTCGCTGCCGATATCTGCCTTGGCAGTAAGCCCGGGCTCGCGGAAATGCACGTGGTCGTCGATGACGCCAGGCAATACGAAACAACCCGTAGCGTCAATCAACTCTACGGGTATCTCATCGTTGCGGCGGCAAGCCGCCGACAAATCGCTGTCAAAGGAAACTTCCATGATGCGGTCGCCATCCACAAGGACGGTCCCCTTCATCACCTTGCCTTCATTCACGATGAAGGCATTCTGTATTAATGTTCTCATTTATTTTTTCTCAGAATTGTCCGCCTGCCCCTGAGGCACTCCAATCATTGGCGACGGTGTCTGGGCTGGAGCAGCCACAGCAGCAGTATCGGCAGGTGTTGTCTTAGCTGGAGCCGTTGGAGCCTGAGGAACGTCAAGCAGTCCCTGCTGCTGCGCCTCAATCTCACGAGCCGCCTTGCAATATTCACTCACATACGGATCGTTCTTGAAAGCATCAGTTGCCTTGCTGAGGATAAACTCCAGCTGAGGAGTGAGCACAGGATAGCGGAAACCGCTTGTCACCATCATAAACACACCAGGACCGAGGGCATTGTCGAAGTTTTCGGTGATAAAATCGGTGATGAGCTTATCCTCTTCCTTGGAAATCTTGTCAGCCTCACTGTTCAGCTGCTGCATGATGGTCTGCTCGTCGATGCCGTCAAGCAGCATCTGGCTGTGCTTGTGGCTCAGCTCGTTGACCTGACTCTGCAGCTGCTTCTGCTTGTCGAGGAATCCATAAAGTGTCTCGTTGAGCGGCGTGCCGCTGACACGCTGCGAAGCATTGTCGATGCTTATCTTGATAGGACCTTCCTCAAGCACAAGCGGCATCTGCAGCCCGTCCATCACAAGCATCGCCATCTTCACGGTGTCGAGCACTCCGTTGAACTGAAACTCACCGTGCACCACCTCACAGGAATCGATGTGCTTTGCCTCGCCGTCCTTTACTGCGGCAAGAAACAACTTTGAGCCGTCAAGTGAAGCCACCGACGACGCGCCCTCTATTTTATATGATTTTGCACACGATGCAAACAGTGCCACAACAGCTATTGAGTATAGTATTTTATTCATTTGATTCAGAAATTTTTCACAAATTTACAACGTTATCTTGAAGTACGAAAATAAATTTATGCAATTTAGCAAAAAAGAGTGATATTTTACATTTTTTTTATGTCTCGTTCCATTTCTGCGCTTATTCTGTAGATTGTATACAGCTGTATGAGGGCAGCTATAAGCAGCGTCACAACCCAGTTGTTGTGGACATACTGAAGCCACACCAGCAGGTCCAGTCTCATGAAGTCATAACTGCGGTCGGCAAACATCATCACTCCGGTGAACAGCAGCAAAACATCGCTCAGAATCATGATACGGCGCAGACGGCGCACGGTGATGTTCGGACCGTCGTAGCTCTGACGCATCTGCATGGCTGCGTATGCCACCGCACCTATACTATATATATATGGTGCCGCCCCGAGCCTCACAATATTCATACCGCTGCCTGCCACCATCATCACTGCACCCGCAATAAAGATTGCGTTCTCTAATTTATTCAACTGTCTCATCATTTTTGTTCTGCACGCTTTCCAAATCAGTATTGAGTACAAAAATATCCTCATCTTCATGCTTCATGAAGTAACGCTCGCGGGCAATCTTCTCTACGGCACGAGGGTCACAGTCCATCTGCTTCAGTATGTTGGCATCGTGCTCATACCGTGCCATCTGTTCTGCTATCTCCGCCTCAAGGGCTTTTATCTCTGCACGGTTTCTCAGATGATTATAAAAACTGTTCTCACCCGCATATCCCACGTAGAAACCAGCAAGCACGGTCACTGTCACATATTTCAGCCACTTGACCCTGACAAATGCGAAAAGAATATTTTTGGTTCTGTTCATAACTGTATTATTCATTTTTGAAATGCAAAGTTACGAATAAGTGAGAGCAGAACAATATATAAAGAACATTTTTTATATTTTTTTATCTTTATGCCATAACAGAAATATATCTTAGGATAAAAAACAAAGTATGTTAAGATACTTGCTTCAGCATCCTAACATACTTTTTCATAATTTATTTTGGGTAATATGTGGGATTAGAATCGTCCCGGACGGCCGAAGCCTCCGCCGCCAAAGCCCCTTCTGCCGCCGAAGCCTCCCGGAGGTCCCATGCGCTCACCGCGACCGCGTCCGCCGCGGTTTTCCATACGTGCCTGCTTGCCTCCGAAGAGATTCAGACGATAGATGACATGCAGCATGGCGTAAGAGTTCACCGAGTTGTATTCGGTATCAGTACGACGGTATGCGTCAATCATGCGGCTGAAGTTACTCTTCTGCTTCAATATGTCGTAGAACTGCAGACTGAGTGTGAGCGCATTGCCTTTGAGCAGCGACTGGCTCAGCTGTGCGTTCCATATCAACTCGTTGGTGTTCATCGAAGCGTCAGAATATCCTCGGCGGGAGTTCATGTCGATATTCGTGGCGAGCATCATGTCCCACGGCATCTGCACATTGGCTGAGGCTCCGTAAGAGAATTCCCATGTGTCGAGATTGCTCTGCGCCTTCAGCTCATTGGTGGAATGTGTGTAGTTGAGCGAACCGTTAAGTTCAAACTCCAGCCAACTGTTGCGGTAGCTTGCAGCCAGGCGCTCGCCTATCGTCGACGACTGTGTGACATTCTTGTCTGCCACTGCGCTCTTGTTCAGGTTGATGAAACCAACATCGTGGCTGTAGCGCAGGTTTGTGAACGTATTCACATTGAAATAGCCCGTTGTGTCGATTGATGTGTTGAACATAAACGCACCGCTAACTTTCCAGTTGCCGTTGATGTTCTCGGGGCGCGAGAAACTTCCACCGGTCACTGGGTCATAGGTTACGCAGTTGCTTATGCTGTTTCGCGTTGTCGAGAAATCGACGTGTGCCATGACAGCCTGCTGGCGCTTCTGGAAATAGTTGTTGTAGAACAGGCGGAAATTCTGTGTGAACGATGGTTTCAGTCCGCTGTTACCGGTAGTTATATCCAGAGGATTGCTGTCATCGTAAACCTCAAGCAGGTCGGTCATCGACGGCTGCGAAGTGGTGCCGTTATAGTTGAAACGCAGCTGGCTCACCTTACTGAACTTCCAGCGGAAATCGGCGGTAGGCGTAACGTTGAACACATTGCGCTTCACCACGGTGTCCACTCCCTGATATTTGTATTTAAAGTCGGTGGTCTGCGGCTGGAACTTCACACCAACATTTAAGTTGTATGCCTTGCGGATAATACGCAACTGGAGTTCCATGTCGTGTATATAGTTCTTATACTGCGAGAACTTGCTGAGGTTCTCGTCAAGATAGCTCTCTATCGGGTTAGGCAGTTTATTGAGATAGTCATCCCAACCGCGGTATCTCGGTGTCATGCCATCAAAGAGCATCTCATTGCTGAAGTCGTAAGTTGAGCGGTCGCTCTTAGTGTACTTATACTGGAACTGATACGAGAACTGCAGGAAAGTGGCTTTCATTATCGGCTCACTGTAGGTCACTCTTGCACGATAGTTGTAGTTCTTGCTCGGAGTCACGTTATAGCGGTTAGTCTGATAGGTTGAGTCCATGGGCAGACCTGTGACGGGGTCAAGAATTGGCAGCCCCGTAATCGGGTCGAGCATGACCTTCTGGAAAAGCGTGGCATCATTGTTAGTCAGACTGTTGGAGCCTCTCTCCGTGTATTGTGCGTTAACTCTCAGAGTAAGATTACGCCCCATGTTGTTCAGACGGCGGTTGAACTGAAGCATTGCGCCAAAGTTCTTGGAGTCGCTGTACGACAGACTGCGGTTGTTGGTGAGGTTCACCTTGTTTTCCTTGTCAATGTCATCAATGTCGTTAAGCGGGTCCGACACATATTTATACGGGTCGTCATTAAATGTGGCACTGCGGCTGGTATTCAGCCCGTCGGAAGTGGAAATGCTGAATGACGGACGGAACAGGATGTTCGTCATTGTGTCAGGCATCCACTCCAGGCGCATCTGTCCGTTCCACGAGTTGCTGCGGCTAAAGTTCTGTCCTGTTCTGTTAGAGAACGAGCCGGTGGTGCTGATAAAGTTCTCAGTGGATGTTCTTGAGAACACATCGCCGTCGCTGTGGTTCCAGCGCACGCTACCATTGAGAATCAACTTGTCCTTCTTCTCATAGTTCACGTTCACTCCAAGCATCTTGCTGGCATTGAGTCCGTTGCTGCGGCCGCCCCAACGTCCGCCGCCACCAGGGAAGCCCATGTCATTCACATTGTTTGCACTGCCGAAGCCCATCACCTTCAGCTTATCGTTGAAAGTTGCAGCCATGGCTCTCGATGCGTATCGGTCGCTTGTTCCGGCAGCGAGGTCGGCATTTCCGAAAAAGCCCTTGTTCATTCCCTTCTTTATTCCGAAGTCGAGCACGGTCTCTTCCTCGCCGTCATCAATGCCGCTCACTCGTGCAAGGTCACTCTTCTGGTCGTAGCTTTTCACTTTCTCAATGATTGATGTAGGCAGGTTTTTCAGCGCGGTCTTGGTATCGCCCACCATAAACTCCTTGCCGTCAACAAGTATCTTCTTCACCGTCTTGCCGTTCATGGTTATGGTTCCGTCATCGCTCACCTGAGCTCCCGGCAGACGCTTCACAAGTTCCTCCACCACGCTTCCCTCCGGAGTCCTATAGGCCGAGGCATTATACATAAAGGTGTCTTCCTTCACTGTCACCTTCTTTGCCTGCCCCGTTGCCACCACGCCTTTCAGCATGATGGCGTCAGGCGTAAGTCCCATTGAGCCAAGCGTAACGTTGGCACCGTTTTTCACTGTCACGCTTTTCGTCAGCGTCTTATATCCCACACTGCTCACCTTCAGCACATACTGTCCGTTGGCAGGAGCGGTAAGCTTAAAGTTACCGTTCATGTCGGTGGTCACTCCCTTTACCTGTGTGCTGTCTTTTTTCAGCAGCTTCACTGTGGCTCCTATCATTTCCTCGCCACTGTTGTCATCCGTGATTTTTCCGCTTATGGTGCGCTGCGCACTGATGCCCATTGCCACCATAACCATAATCATTGCAAGTACAATACGTTTCATTTACTTGTTGTTTATCTTTATTATTTTCTATTTTCAAAAACCAAACTATCCTTTATGACACATTTTTATATTATTTGTTTAATATTGCAATTAAAAAACAGCTTTTATTCTGCTGTTTTTTTTAGCATTTTATCAGGTATTAACAGTTTTTAAATTACGAATTACGAGTTTTGAATTACGAATTGTCGGCTAAAGCCGATTATGAATTATTGAATTATGAATTGGGAGGCATGAAATGGATGGAGTTCGATTAAGTCAACTACGTATGCACAACTTATTTAGCTAACATTCTTACCTCCCAATTCTCAACTTCAAATTTCTTACCTCCCAATTCATAATTCAATAATTCTTCATCGCAGCGAAGCGAGAACAATTCGTAATTCATAATTCAAAATTCGTAATTAATCACGGTTTGCACAGCGCCACACACACTCTGTCCTGAAAATTTCTGCCGTTGTTGTTGTGCATCACTCCCTGATTTATTATGCAGAAGCACAGCAGGTGTCCGTTGGCAGCTGTACAATATCCGGCAAGCGATGAGATACCAGTAAGTGTTCCTGTCTTCGCCCTCACATTGCCGGCTGCAAAAGTACCGCGCATACGTTTCTTAAGAGTGCCGTCCTCACCGGCTATCGGCATAGCCTCATACAGATGGTTGAAAATGGTGCTGTTGTTGTAGGCATAGCGCAACAGCGCCACCTGCAGCTCAGGCGATACATAATTATATAATGATAGTCCCGAACCGTCGGCAACCTTATAGCGCGAAGGGATAAGTCCTATTTTTTTTATTAGTCTCGCTATGTGCTGACGTGCATAGCTGGCTGTGGCAGGACGATTGCCGCCAAACGCCGCCAACTGATAAAACATTGCCTCGGCATACAGGTTGTTGCTGTCTTTCATCATCTTCATAAGTATCTGGTCAAGACTGTGCGAACGGGTGCAGATAATGCTTGCACCATTGGGCAGACTGCCTTCAGTCACCTCTGCCTCAACCACCACGCCGCTGTTGCGCAGCAGCTCAACAAAACGCTCAACAAACACATCCTTCCTCGACACAAGCAGCGGAGTGAGCACCGGGTTGTCATCGTCCCAGCACCAGCCTTCGCCCAGACGGTCGGCATCCTTAAAGCTCAAGTCGGCAACAATCCTCCCCCTTATGGTGTCGGCACCCAACTGTACCACGCTCTCCACAAAGGCACGCATGTCGTCGCTGCCGAAACTCGGGTCCATGCCGCCCACACAGTAAAGGTCGCCATCAAACACATTGCCGGTTATGCCGCCCCTATAATATAAAGAGGTGTTAAACTGATAAGAACCGCCAAGTTTCTCTATCGCCGCTATCGCAGTGATGTTCTTCATTGTGCTGGCTGGGCGCATCAGCTGCCGCTCATTCTTGCAGTATATCACACTGTCGGCAGTAAGGTCGTAGACCATCATTCCCACTTGCGATGTCTCAAACATTTTGTGTTCCAACAGCTTGTCTATCCTCGCCACCACATTCTCCGGCCATGCCATCTCCGCACTGCCTACAATGGTGTCGCCCATAAGCGAGTCTACAGACACCGAATCCTCATTGACGGTGTAAACGGCAAGCGGCTCGTCCTCGTCCACAACTTGGGCAAAGACAAACAGTGGAAGCATTGATAATATCAGCGAAAGTATTGTTTTGTTCATTGCGAAAATGTGACAAAATACAGCGGCATGACCATTTTACGCCATGCCGCTGCCATATAATACAATATCATTTATTACATTGCAAAGGCGTTGAAACCGCCGTCGACAACTGCCACTGTGCCAGTGACAAACTTGGCGGCATCGCTCATGAGATAGTGGATGGTGCCACACAGCTCATCGGGATCGCCCATACGGCCGAAAGGTGTCTGACGTATCACGTCCTGTCCACGCTGGGTATATGTGCCGTCAGGATTGGTGAGCAGCGCGCGGTTCTGCTCGGTGATGAAGAAGCCAGGAGCAATGGCATTAACACGGATACCCTCGCCAAACTTCTTGGCACACTCAGTAGCCATAAAGGCGGTGAAGTTGCTGATACCTGCCTTTGCGGCGGCATATCCGCACACACGGGTCATGGGACGGAAGGCAGCCATCGACGAGAAGTTGATGATTGAGCCCTTGCCTGCCTCAGCCATTGGCTTGAGAAACACCTGAGTAGGAATCACCGTACCGGTGAGGTTGAGGTTAAGCACCTTCTGGAACTCCTCTGTCTTCAGGTCGAAGAAAGTCTGGTCGGGAGCAATCACTGCGCCTGCCATGTTTCCGCCTGCGGCATTGAGCAGGGTGTCTATCTTGCCGTATTTTGCAATAATGTCATCGCAGTTCTTCTGCACCACTTCCTGATTCATCACGTCAGTCTGCATAAACTCACAGACACCTCCCTCAGCACAGATGTCGGCGGCTATCTTCTCGCCTACTTCTGCCTTACGACCAAGAATCACAACTTTGGCACCCTCAAGCGCCAGATACTTTGCTATGGAACGGCCCAAAACGCCTGTTCCGCCTGTGATTACAACCACGTAATCACGTATGTCAAACAATTTATTCATAATCCTATATTTATAATTCAAAATTGACTTCGTCGAACGTTGTTTCTTAATCGACTTTAGCCGACAATTCGTAATTCAAAATTCGTAATTACTCAAAGAATCCCGGCTGCTTATACTCAATGCCAAGCTCCCTGTCCACAGTGGCAAGTATTCCCTGCACCTGTCCCATTGCGAACATTCTTCCGAGGAACGTATATCCGGCATTATGACCGTGGCTCGACTCATCCATAATGCCGCCAGGCTTGTCGGTGAAAGTCATCCCATGGTCAACACGCATCGGCAGCTGCGGATTCTCTTTCTCGAATATTCTCGCCAGCTCCACCAGGTCGGCACGTCCGCCAAGATGGCTTGCCTCCGTAAAGTCGCCGTTGGGGAAAATGTGGCAAGAGCGCAGATGAACGAAATGAGTACGCGGGGCAAACTTGCGTGCCATCTCCACCACATCGTTATAGGCACCTGCCGACAGCGACCCTGCGCAGAATGTCAAGCCGTTGTGCTTGTTGGGCACAGCATCAAGGAACCACTGTATGTCTTCCTCTGTACGCACAATGCGCGGCAGTCCGAGAATCTCAATTGGCGGGTCATCGGGATGCACGCACATGTTCATGTCACACTCCTCGCAAACAGGCATGATTGCCTCAAGGAAGTACTTCATGTTCTCACGCAGCTGTTTTTTGTCTATACCCTTATATAAATCAAGGAACTCGCGGAATTTCTGAACCGGCGCCTCGTCATTCTCACTGAAATTGCCGCTTACAAAGCCCTGGGTCTTGATTACAATGTTCTCCACCAATTGGTGGTCTTTCTCCGGGGTCATGGTCTTTGCCAGCTCGTCGCATTCAGCCAAAACGTCACGGCCTTCGCCCACCCCGTCAGGGAAACGGAATGCAGCCCACTCCTCACGTGCTCCCTCGCGCTTCAATATATATATGTCGAAGTATGCAAACTCGGCATAGTTGAAATAGAGGTTTGTAGAACCGTTGGGATTGGCGTGCATCAAGTCGGTGCGTGCCCAGTCGAGCACTGGCATAAAGTTGTAGCAAATGGTGTGTATGCCCTCAGCCGACAGATTGCGCAGGCTCTCCTTATATACCTCAATCTGACGGTCACGGTCAGGACCGCCATATTTGATTGTCTCCACCACCGGCAGCGACTCAACCACGCTCCAACGCATTCCGTAACTCTCGATATACTCACGCAGGTCACGGATCTTCTCACGTGTCCACACCTCGCCCAATGGCACATCGTGCAGAGCAGTGACAATGCCCTCCACACCTATCTCACGCAGCATGGCAAGTGTTATCTTGTCGTTCTTGCCAAACCATCTCCATGTTCTTTCCATATTTCTAAAAAGATTATGTTTTAATTTAGTTTTACCATATATTGCCTTATTCAACCGCAAAGTTACACTATTTTTTCCAAAATGCCGCATTTTTTGCACACATTATCATATTATTTAACATAAGGGATGTATCCTGCACTGTAAAAAAATATAAAGAACCACACTACACATTTTATCGCAGAACACATCGAAACAGAATCCTAAATGTAGGAAATAGAATTGTAAATATAGGAAATAAAATCGTAGATGTAGGAAATAGAATCGTAACAAAAAATATTAAAATTTCATTTTATATTTTGTTTTGTGCTCACTTATTGACCTCGTCGACCGTTGGTTCGTACCTTTAGATAAGGTACTTCCGTTCGGGAGAAAAAACAAAAAAAATATAAAAATATTCTTTTTATTTTGTTCTCCACTCACTTATTCGTACCTTTGTCCTCAAATCAGCACTAACCTCCTGAATGTCAATGAACATCAAGCAAACCATATTCCAGCATTACCCAGCCCTGCCTGTGGCGGTGAGCATAATCATCGGCATAATGGCTGGCGGACAAATTCACAGTGAAATGGCATGGATGGCACTTACGCTGGCGGCTACGGCTGTAGCAGCACTCACAGGCAGACATCCTAAATGTCAGTCTACAGCCGTTCTTTTAGGCTTTATGTCATTAGGAGCATTCCTTGCAGTATGGCAGGAGAGAAATGTGGCGGTAATGCTGCCGGAGAAAGCAATTACATACGATGCTGTGGTGACATCGGAGGCAAAGGAGCATGCAAAGACATGGAGCGCCGACATCATGATTACGTCTGGAATTATGAAAGGCAAAACAGTAAAGGCATTTTTCTTGAAAAAAAATACGAGCCCACCACTGCCGACATTACGCCTGCACGCTACATCGACAATGACCATGCCGCAGCGCAAGCCCGGCGAGACCTTCGACTACGGCAAATATCTCCTGCGTCACGGAACATCGGCAACAACGTTTATACCACCATGGAAATGCAGACTCAACGGTTTCGGCACCGAAGAATTGCCGGTGGTCACCGCCGTGACGGCAAAGCTAAGACTGATACGGCTGATGTTGATAAAACAAATAGGCGGTTGGGGAATGGATGCAGACACAGAGTCGCTCATTGCAGGTGTGGCGATGGGACAGAAAAGCAGTATATCCCCCACCCTGCGCAATGCTTATTCACAGGCTGGCGCAGCCCACGTGCTGGCTCTCTCGGGACTGCACCTCGGCATCATCTGGGCAGTGCTCGGAGTGTTCTGCATAGGACGCTGGCGCACACCGTTCACAATGCTTATGATTTCCACAATATGGGCATACGTGCTCTTTGCCGCCATGCCCCCATCGGCAGTAAGGGCTGCCATAATGCTTACTCTCATGTCAGTGGCAACACTCACCGGCAGGCAGGGGGCATCGCTCAACACTCTTGCCTTTGCAGCCATAGCAATACTGCTGTTTTCACCGTCAAGCATCTATGACCTCGGCTTCCAGCTGTCATTCACGGCAGTGGCATTCATCGTAGTGTTTACTAATCCTGTCATGAATCTTCTGCCGTTACAGTGGCGCATTGCACACCCATGGGCAACCCGGCTTGTAAGCATGATAACAGTTTCATCCGTTGCAAACCTCGGCACTCTACCATTAGTGGCGCTCCACTTCTCGCGCATACCTATATATATTATAGCAACAAATCTTGTGGCGATTCCTCTCATCACCGTCCTCCTATGGATGTTTGCCATATCAATGTTCATCATGGCGGCAGGCTCTCCTGCAATACTGCTGACTCCAATCACAGCCATACTCAACATCACCGCCAAAGCACTCAACTCATCGATGACAGCCATAGCATCACTGCCCTGTTCCTCAATATCCATCCATATTTCCGCCATGCAGGCTGTCATTCTCTATATAGCAATAATTTCACTGCTGTGGGCAGCTACGATAATCGCAGGAAACAAACATGAACGAAAGATAACGTAACTCGCATAAAAAAGATTAAAAGATGTCATAATATTTTGCAATACAGAGAAAAAAGGGTATTTTTGCAAAAAATTGAGAATATGGAAAAATTAATTCGATTTGACTGGGCTATAAAGCGCCTGTTGCGCAACAAGGCTAACCATGAGGTGATTGAGGGACTACTGGAGTCGCTTCTGGGTGAGAAGTTCACGATTGAGGAGTTTCTTGAGTCGGAAAGCAACATGGACTCAGAAACCGACAAGTTTAACCGCGTGGACATACTTGCCAAGGACACAAAAGGGCAACTGTTTATTTTTGAAATCCAGAACGACCGTGAGCTGTCCTATTTCCACCGTATACTTTACGGCACGTCAAAGGTCATTACACAGTACATGCAGCTCGGCCAGGACTACAGCAATGTCAAGAAGATATACTCCATCAACATCGTGTACTTCGACCTGTGGCAGGGCAAGGACTATGTGTACAGGGGAAGCACGGAGTTCAGGGGCTTGCATGATGAGAACGATGTGCTGAAACTGTCACCAGGGCAGAACGAGAAATTCTTCGGCAACAAAAAGGCCGGCAAGGCTGTAAGCGACATTTTCCCGATTTACTATCTGTTTCAGGTAAACAATTTCGATAAGGTGGCTACAACTCCGCTCGACGAGTGGATTGAATTTCTGAAAACCGACGAGGTGAAATCATCGGCAAAAGCGCCGGGACTGGCAAAAGTGCGTGAGTGTATGCGCTACGACTCGCTGACAGATGAGGAAAAGCGCTCATACGACAAGCATCTGGAAGCTGTGCAATATCAGCGTAGCGTGATTGAGACGGGACGGGAAGAAGGACGGGAAGAAGGAGATAAAGCGGCGCGTCTTTCAATCGCTCAGACAATGAAAAAAGCAGGGATGTCACCGCAGCAGATTGCAGACATGACAAACCTGCCATTAGAAGAAATAAAAAACATGCCGCTATGAAAAAGAACTTAACAGCAATAATTTCCACAGCAATACTCATCAGCAGCTGTGCGTCATCGCAGTACCACACTGGCAACGGTGCGGTCACGGGAGCATATCTCGGGTCAATACTTGGCTCGGCAATAGGAGGAATAAACGGCGGTTACCGCGGAAGCGACATTGGTACAATTGTTGGCATGGCAGGCGGAGCCATTGTGGGTGCAGCAATCGGCTCGGCAGCCGACAAAGCTGACCAAAGGGAATATGAAGACCACAAGCGACGCACTCTTGAGCGACGAGACGCAGACCGCGGCAGAGACTATTCTGATTCCGGATATTCCAGCAACGAGGTATATGTTGACCCCACAAACAGTGGCGATGACCGCATTGTGTTTGAGGACGAGACACCTGAAAACAACAATACTACGCACACACCTGAAAACAACACAGTGCGTATGTCAACCAATAACGGCAGAGAGGTCCGCATCGATGATCTCTCTCACCGACAAGACACAAAGCACAACTGCGTTGAGATACGAAACGTAACCGTTACCGATCAAAACGGCGACGGAATGCTTGGCAGAAAAGAGGTTTGCCGGGTGTCGTTCGAGATTATGAACAAGGGACGGCACACAATACACAACATTACTCCCGACATTGTGGAAATGAGCAACAACAGTCACATTTTCATTTCACAGGGTATAACGGTGGAAAGCATTGGTGCAGGCAACGGTGTGAGATATACAGCATCTGTGGCTGCCGACAACAGAATAAAGGACGGCACAATTGTACTGAAGCTGTCTGCAAAAAACAGCAACACTGTTCTTGCCGAGCATACGCTTAGAATAAAAACTACTAAAATCCGATGAGAAATTAAGAAATTTACTTCTATACCTATTTCGGCTCTGTAACCTTGCGTTTCGGAGCCATTTTTTTAGGTTTGACAGAATGCATTTCCTTCAGTCTTTCATAATCATGCCAAATGGGCACACTGTCGTTACCTCCCTCGTTAACTTCAAAATCAATCTCAGGCAGCAGCTTATTTTTCTCCGGACGGAACGGAATAACCACGTTGCTTGCCGGCTCCACCAGCACAGAGGCAACGCCCTGTGACAGCATTCCAAGCTCCTTGGCAGCGGCGTATGACAAATCGATAACTCGCCCGCGTCCAAACGGACCGCGGTCTATAACCCTTACAATAGTCCACTTGTTGTTCACAAGATTAGTGACTTTCAGCATTGTGCCGAAAGGATAAGTGCGGTGGGCGCATACAAGACTGTCGTTATTCAATCGCTCGCCGCTACTTGTGCGTGCACCATTAGCTCGTTTTGAATAATAAGACGCCTTGCCTCTCTGCTGCTGCGCATACGAATGGGAAATGAAGAATGAAGAATGAAGAATGAAGAATATAAATGAAGAATGAAGAATGAAGAAACGTAAGTTCGACGAAGTCAATGAAGAATCTTTGGTATAGAATGAAGAATGAAGAATCCTTGATACTGAATCCTTAATCCTCAATCCAAATTTATAAAATCGGTTTCCTCTTCGGTCGCCGCTCGTTGATTCTTCATTCTTCATTGACTTCGTCGAACTTACGTTTCTTCATTCTTCATTTAAAAAATCACACCACTCCCTGTGCCATCATAGCGTTGGCAACCTTCATGAATCCTGCAATGTTTGCCCCCTTCACGTAGTCGATATAACCGTTAGGCTGCTTGCCGTATTTCACGCACTGCTCATGTATTGAGTGCATGATGTGGTGCAGTTTCTCATCCACCTCTGCCTCGCTCCATGTCAGACGCATTGAGTTCTGAGTCATCTCAAGTCCAGATGTAGCCACACCACCGGCATTCACAGCCTTACCGGGCGCAAACAGCATCTCTGCCTCGATAAACTTGTCGACAGCCTCGGCTGTGCATCCCATGTTGCTCACCTCAGCCACACACAGAGGCTTGTTTGCCAACAGCATGTCGGCATCTTCGCCGCTCACCTCATTCTGGGTGGCACAAGGCAGTGCTATGTCACACTTCACCTCCCACGGCTTCTTGCCCGGATAGAAGGTTGCCTCGGGGAACTCCTCAGCATACGGAGCACAGACATCGTTGCCGCTGGCACGCAGCTCAAGCATATAGTCTATCTTCTCGCCGCTGATTCCCTCAGGGTCGTAGATATATCCGTCAGGACCTGATATTGTTATCACCTTTGCCCCCAGTTCGGTAGCCTTCTTGGCGGCACCCCAGGCAACGTTTCCAAATCCGCTTATAGCCACGGTCTTGCCCTTGATGTCAATGCCGTGGGTCTGAAGCATCTCGTTCACAAAATACAATGCACCAAACCCTGTAGCCTCAGGACGGATACGGCTGCCGCCCCACTCCAGTCCCTTACCTGTGAGCACTCCGTTCCACTTATGTGTCAGCTTCTTGTACATGCCAAACAAATAGCCAATCTCGCGTGCTCCAACTCCGATGTCGCCTGCAGGAACATCCTCATCAGGACCAATCACCTTCACAAGCTCAGTCATGAACGACTGGCAAAAACGCATCACCTCATTGTCTGAGCGCCCACGGATAGAGAAGTCGCTACCGCCCTTGCCGCCACCCATGGGCAGTGTGGTGAGCGAGTTCTTGAAAGTCTGCTCAAAACCGAGGAACTTCAAGATGGAAAGATTCACTGAGGGATGGAAACGCAGTCCGCCCTTATACGGGCCGATGGCACTGTTGAACTGCACACGATATCCTATATTCACATGCACCTCGCCCTTGTCATCGACCCAAGGCACACGGAAGGTTATTACACGCTCCGGTTCCACTATACGTTCAATAATCTTTGCACGCTCAAATTCCGGATGCTGGTTATACACATCCTTTACTGAATTGAGTACCTCGCGTACAGCCTGCAAGTATTCCAACTCGCCCGGATGCTTCTGCTCCAGTTGCTGCATTATTTTCTGTACATCCATAGTAATTATATTTTTAGTATGTTTTTAATTTAGGTTTTATCTTTATGTTATGTTTATGCGGCAAAATTACAGTTTTTTATTGTAACAGCCAAATAAAAACCTATAATTTTTGCTTTTCACGGTTACTTTTTGTTAAAACTCACATTTATACGAACACTCAATGCTATTTTACAGAAAATAAACAGCATTACTTTTTATGTTTATGAATAGCCATAAAAAAAATTAAAAAGTATCATTATTTTTGTACAGAACAAAAAAAGGAAGTATCTTTGTGAAAAAATTTACAGTATGGAAAAATTAATTCGTTTTGACTGGGCTATAAAGCGCCTGTTGCGCAACAAGGCTAACCATGAGGTGATTGAGGGACTATTGGAGTCGCTCCTGGGTGAAAAGTTCACGATTGAGGAGTTTCTTGAGTCGGAAAGCAACATGGAATCAGAAACCGACAAGTTCAACCGTGTGGACATACTTGCCAAAGACACAAAAGGGCAACTGTTTATTTTTGAAATCCAGAATGACCGTGAGCTGTCCTATTTCCACCGCATACTCTACGGCACGTCAAAGGTCATTACACAATACATGCATCTCGGTCAAGACTACAGCAATGTCAAGAAGGTGTACTCCATCAACATCGTGTACTTCGACCTGTGGCAGGGCAAGGATTATGTGTACAGGGGAACCACTGAGTTTAGGGGACTGCACGACAACAATGACGTGCTGAAGCTGTCGCCGCGCCAGAACGAGAAATTCTTCGGCAACAAAAAGGCAGGCAAGGCTGTAAGCGACATATTCCCGATATATTACCTGTTTCAAGTGAACAATTTCGACAAGGTTGCAACTACTCCGCTCGACGAATGGATTGAATTTCTGAAAACCGACGAGGTGAAATCATCAGCAAAGGCACCGGGACTGGCAAAAGTGCGTGAGTGTATGCGCTACGATGCGCTGACAGATGAGGAAAAGCGTGCATACGACAGGCACCTGGATGCCGTTCTGTATCAGCGTAGCGTGATTGAGACGGGAAGAGATGAAGGACTTGAAAAAGGACTAAAAAAAGGACTTGAAGAAGGACTTAAACAAGGAAGAAAAGAAGGAAGAGAAGAAGGAAGAGAAGAAGGAGATAGAAGAGCTCGTATCTCAATCGCACAGACAATGAAAAAATCAGGGTTGTCACTACAACAGATTGCGGATATGACAAGCCTGCCATTAGAAGAAATACTAAGTTTATAAGTGATATCTATAAAAATCCGTGCAAGATTATCTTTCTTGCACGGATTTTTTTATACTGTAAATTTTTCTTTTAATTATTCAGCGATACAGATAGACACACGGTTGCTGTCGTTGTCTGCAAATGGCTGTACACGTGAGCCCTTAGAGTCACTAACGATACGGTCGCGACTCACATTGTACTTCTGTACAAGAGTCTTAACCACTACATCTGCACGAAGGGCAGCAAGACGGTCGTTGATATTATTGTTACCTGTGCCTGCATCTGCATAACCGGTGATAGTCACCTTAGCCTCAGGATATTTAGCAAGATAATCTGCAACATCCTTCACCTTCTGCATCTGATCCTCAGAGATGATGCTCTTGTTTATCTTGAAGAAAATGTCGCGGCGCAGAGCCTCTACCTTCACTGGAGCGGGCTTCTCCTCAACCACTGGAGCAGGAGCTGGTGCAGGTGCTGGAGCTGGCTCCTCAACAACAGGAGCTGGCTTCTCAACCTTCTTATAAGTCTTGCCGAGATTAATCTTAATACCTACGAGAGCATTGAAATACCAGTCGGCGTTGCCGGCCTTCTTTGAGTTATACTTGTCTGAAGTTACGTTGGCGTTACCCTCGATACCAAGAGAAACAGCATCAGACACACGGAAATCTACACCGAGACCGGCACGGCCTACAGGACGAACCTTTGTACCTTCCCATAGGTATTCCATCTGATAGCCCTTGCCGGAAAGTTCGTTGGCCTCATCATTGCCCCATGCAATGTTTGCAGCCCCACCAAGGAAAGCAGTTACATTAAGAACACGGTTGGGATTCCATCCACAAATTGCATTCGACAGATTAAACATAAAGTCCAATCCAGGTGCTACGTAGTTATACTTGTATGTCACATTGCCGGGAATATTTGAACCGTCAACGTTCACACCATTATAACCACCCTTGCTCTGCCATGCGTTGGCTGCGATACGGGCACCGAACCAAGGATTAAACTGATAACCGAGACCAAGCTGCACATTAGGCGAAATCAAGTCACCAAACTTAGCCTCACCTACAGTATGCTGGGCACCACCCTGCAACTGCAGAAATGCATGTTTTTTAAACTGATACTCATTGCCTTCCTTATCAGTATAGGTGGCCTGAGCTGTTGCTGCAGTTGCCGACATTGCGAGCAACGCTGCTGCGAAAACTGATTTAAACTTCATAAGAATATATTTTTAAATTATACGTTACAAGAAAACAACTGCACAGAGGAAAAAGAAAAAATTCCCCTGCGCAGTAAAATATTATATTCTCCGTATTTTAATTATTCCGCAATACAGATAGACACACGGTTGCTGTCGTTGTCAGCAAATGGCTGTACACGTGAGCCCTTAGAATCGCTGACGATACGGTCACGGCTTACGTTAAACTTCTGTACGAGAGTCTTAACCACAGCATCAGCACGCAAGGCTGAGATACGGTCATTTATACGGTTGTTACCTGTACCTGCGTCAGCATAACCGGTAACTGTAACCTTTGCCTCTGGATACTTCTCAAGATACTCAGCAACTTCCTTCAACTTCACCATCTGATCCTCAGATATGAGGCTCTTGTTTATCTTGAAGAAGATGTCGCGGCGGATAGCCTCAATCTTTACTGGCTCAGGCTTCTTCTCTACTACTGGAGCAGGTGCTGGAGCAGGAGCAGGCGCAGGTTCCTCAACAACAGGAGCTGGCTTCTCAACCTTCTTGTAAGACTTGCCGAGGTTTATCTTCAGACCTACAAGAGCGTTGAAGTACCAGTCGGCATTGTCAGCTTTCTTTGAGTTGTACTTGTCAGTAGTGATGTTTGCGTTACCCTCAACACCAAGAGAAACAGCATCACTAAGACGGAAGTCAACGGCCAAACCGGCGCGGCCTACAGGGCGAACCTTTGTACCGTCCCAGAGATACTCCATGTTGTAATCGTTGAGATTCTTAAGAGTGTTACCAATCTCGTTAGCCTCGTCATTACCCCATGCAATATTTGCAGCTGCACCCACAAATGCGCTTACATTAACTGTACGCATTGGATTCCAGCCACAGAGCAGGTTTGACAAATTAAACATAACGTCTACGCCAGGAGCTACATATTTGAACTTGTAGTCGTTTGTGTAAGGATTACCAGTGTGAGCGGTCTCAAAACCGTTCCATCCTCCCTTACTCTGCCAACCGTTCACTGCCACACGAGCAGCCAGCCATGGGTTAAATTGGTATCCAAGTCCAAGCTGAACGTTTGGAGAGATAAGGTCACCGAACTTTGCCTCACCGAGTGTGTACTGAACACCACCCTGAACGTTAACAAACGCATGCTTCTCAAACTTGTACTCATCACCGTTCTTGTCGGTATAAGTAGCCTGAGCCATTGCACTACCTCCAACAGCCATCATGGCTGCCATAATCATAAATGCCTTGATTTTCATAATTGTACTTTTTTTATTTGTTATTTCTTTATTACTTTCTTACCGTTTATGATATAAATTCCAGGAGCGTCCATGTTCTTAACACGATGACCGGTGATAGTGTAGATAACCTTCTCGGCATTGTCATTCTCAATGTCACTGATACCTGTTGGTGCAACAAGATGATATGTTATCTTCACAACATCATTGACATGACACTGTGTTGGATCAACAGTCTTGTCACCCTTCATATAAGCCTCAAAGTTCTTATCACCGAATGTAGCTGCTGGAATAATAAATGTATACTTGTCACCTACTGACAAATCACCCTCATTTATAGGTGTGTCAAGAATGAGATCATATACAACACCAGATCCAGGTACATCAAGCAGTCCTTCTCTGTCTGTCTTTACAAAATGACCAGTCCTTACCATTCTGCCTGAATCAAGCTGCCACAACTCTACAACCTTTGTCTCATCAAGATAGAAACTGTCACTTAAGTAAGGAGCCGAAGCTATAGATACATGATTCAATTCATCTTCAGTTGCAGTAACCTTGTTTGGTGATCTGTAATAGTAATTGAAGTCCTTTACAAACTCATCAGATACTTCATGAACGTCCCAATCGAATGCAACGGTAAATCTCTTATTAGTATACAAGACACCCTCTGAAGTATACAGAATCTGTCCCTCAGGCACAATAAGATAATACTTACCCTTCTTCAAATCAGAAGGACAAGATGCCTTAATGCCATTCTTCTTCTCTGCAGCAGCATCCAACACAGCAATTACATCGTACAGCTTGTCCTTGTCGGTTGCATCAGCCTTGCTTGCTATATAAGCCTTTACATCAGCGGATACTTTAATGTCGCTAATGTCTGGGAATGAAACAGCAATCACATTATTATTCGCAGACAGCACAGACTCTGAATAATCATACTTCACAACAACAGCGACTGTATCAATTGCTGGTGCATCAGTATTCTCAAGAATAAAGGCACTCGACAGCTTTTCTGTGTAATAAAGATCCTCAATAGCACCATACTTCTTTGAATCGTAGTTCACAAGAGCATACGCATGATTCTCATTACCAAGAACATCCTGTCCTGTTGAACCATAAAGCGATACACATCCGAAAAGGTTCACAGCATCAACATCCTTAATGTTGAGTTTTTCCATCTTGATATTCTTGCGTACAGCATCATCTGTAACACCGTCTACCGCTACATATTTTCCGTCAGCAGTCTTGAATGAGAACACTCCCTCACCACTCTCTGCCTCAAACGATGTTGCATCATCCTTATTGGCAACAAGCACGAACGATCCCTTATCATATTTCAAATACAAAGTATCCGCAACAGCGTTCTTTGTGGCTATTGTATAATACTTACCATTTTCAGGTAACGCAATTACACTCTCATTATAGAATTTTTCAATTGCAGCTGTCAAAGCCTCGTCTGTAGGAACCTCTGTCGCTGTGGTCAAAGTAGCAAGTTCTGTACGTGCTGCACTACCAACAGCAGGATAACCTACACCTGTATTCTCAAGCAAAGCCTTTGCCTGCTTCATCACCTCTGTATCCTCTGGCACATCAGGCTCATCAGGATTGTCCGGATTGTCCGGGTTTTCTGTTTCACCTATTGTATATACCAATACAAGTTCCGGATTATACAGCTTTCCAACCTGATTTTCAATAGAATGTTCAGGAACAACAATCTTATATTCTCCGTTTTCAGTCAAGCCTTCAGGGATATCAAATGTGAGTTCAACGGACTTGCTGTCGTTACGCTTAAGATTAACTGGCGACCATTCCTCATTATCCTTATAAAGCATTGCTTCGTTCTTGACAAGCTTAACAGGCTTTTCAAATGTCAGGACAATACCGCTCTCCAGCTTCTCGACTTTTCCTGTAGCTGGAGTAACCGATTCTGGCTTCAAAATATTCTTTGGAGTATCTACTGTAAAGCTATACTGCAAATCCTTATTGCAATATCCATCAACTCTTTCAAAGCATCCGCCAGGAATAACAACCTTATAATTGCCGTCCTGTAGCGGTGTATCAACACTAATGGTAAATACCCTGCCAGAATCAGAAGCTATAACCTTTACAGCATATTTTTTGCCGTCAGCATCTTCAATATATATTTTATCGGTGCTTCCAGCCGTCAACGTCATGGCAGAAGCAAACGTAATATTCATCTCATTAAAGGAAGTCAAACTTCCTGTAGAAGGCAAGCTTGTCGACACAGCATCAAGTACATTAGCCGGATCGAGATATTTTATCACTACCTTCTTTAACTCTGCCTCCTTACCACTTGCAACGTAAGCGACTGTATGCACATCATAATTTCCTGCACATTGCCACAAACGACGCATAGTATTTATATCCTCTAATTCACCTGGAATACCATCGGTCAAGTGAAGAGTACCCATACTACTGTCATCAGAAAATCTAATTTCCGTTATCGCTGCTCCATTTGTTGAAGCAAATGTCATAGTTGTTGAAGCCGTAATTTTCAAGAAGTATGAGCCATCAACTTCTGTGCATTGTGCACCGATACCAGCAGCACCTTTCTTAAATGACAATTGAATAGCACCGGCTGTAGCACTACTTTTTGAAATATCAACAGATGTCTGACCTTTATCTTTATCAGGTATTATCCATGTACCACCTATAGAAGACGGATTGGTAAAATCAAATTGAACTTCTTTAGGTATCTGTCCCCAAATGTGAGTAGCAGAAAGTAAAAGCAGAAAAAATAGAACTTTTCTCATGACAATATTTATATAAATTTAAAATTTAAAATAAACCTCTATCGCATATCCTGATCTATCTCGTCGTCCGATGTCTTTACACAAAGTTTCCAGTCACCGTCAACCTTAACAGGATTAAACATAAAAGCAGTTTTTGCTGGCTCTTCTGTTCCAGCAGCTTCAGCAGTAGCGAACTCTACTTCATACTTTACATCGTTGCATCCCTCATGCTGGAAAGAATAATACACACGACGATATTTCAGCACTGGGAAAATAGTAAACTGTCTCTTGTATTGTTTTGTAAGCTTGTCTCCCAATGGTTTCAACTCGCCTGTAGAATCATTGTACTGATACATTGAAGCAAGAACCTTGTCAATCTGCTTTGCCTTAAGATTATCCATAGCAGCATCGCACATATTCAGCATCGCAGTAGTATCTTCTGCAGTCAACTGCTCACGGAATTCAGCTACACGTTCCTCACGTGTTTTCTTCTTTTTCTGACATGACACCATACCCACTACCATTAATGAGCACAGTACATAAAGTATATATTTTTTCATATAGTCGTTATCTTTAAAAAGGGGGTATGCCAGCTCTTATTGGCACACCCCCTTATATAATGAGCTTATAACATTAATTCACATTATAATGAATTAGTTACCAGAAGTACGCTTAACAGTGATCTGTACCATTGTGGTGAACTTACCCCACTCGTAACCGATTGTTACAGGTACCCACAAGTCAAACTCTGTTACGTTGTCACCGTTGTTAGCATAGAACAGACGACCGAACAACTCCTTGTTAGCATTCATATAATTTGTGAGCAGTGCATTTGCACCTGCGAAGTTGTAATCAGCCTGGATTGCATTAGCAAATTTATCGAATGTATACAGACCATTTGATGTATTGCCAGCCTCGTCCATATAAGTGAACTGCAGTTTGTGAGTAACTGTAGACAGAGCAACCTTAGTGTTCTTGTTAGCCTGGTTCATATTTGTAAGGATGTGAGCCTCGTTCATATCAACTGTGATAGAATGAACATTGTAGTATGCCCAGAACCACTGGTTCTCATCCCACATCTTACTCTTCTGATAGTACTGATCGTACTTCTCAGCTGGTGCGTAATTATCAGAATGGTTGAATTTGTTTGTCTTGAAGTCATCAAGTTCACCAGTCCAAACACCACGCCAGTCGAACAGCTTCAGCATATCCAACAGATAGATAACGTTACCGTTAGTGTTAGCATCAACTACCTCCTTAGCTGCGATTGGCAGAAGGTTGATAGGACGCTCCCAGCTTGCGAAGAACTTACCATCCTCAACATAACCAGCAACATTGCACTCGTTGGTAGAAACAACACCGATGTAAGCACGCATCTGTGTCTCGAGTCTCTGATGCTCAATCTCATAACCTACAGCATTCAAGATATCCTCAGTTACCTCATTATGAATAAGATCGATCTGACCTGTTTCCTGATCCATAGTTGCAATCTGAGTAGCAACACCAGCATAGATAGCATACAGCTTGCTGTTGTTATAAACACCGGCGTTGTAGTTGATTGCGCAATTCTCCAATGTCTTCTTCAAATCAGCAGCAGCTGCAGGATATGCATGCTTGTCGTTTGCAGGAACATTATGCTCAACATCAACACGCTTTGGATTCTCTCTGAAGTCACCACAAATGTAGTTAGCAGCATTGTACTTGCAAATCAGCTGATCGCCAACACCTGTACCCTGAGTACTAGCAACTGGAGTAACAGTGTAAACCTTACCGTTCTGAGCTGTGATAGTATAAGACTTAGGCTCGAAGTAGAACTTATGAGTCTTGCCTACCTTCTCCAGGTTGTTAACGAATGTGTTACGGATCTCATGTGAGATGATCTTGATATCACCGTTATCGTATGGATGGAATACATCAAGAGCGATAGCATCGAAGCCTTCGTCATTACCGTCAGCCTTGAACCAATACTCATTGATCTTGCCTTCAAGCTTACCACCATTGAATGTAGAACGGGTAATCTTAGCAGTCATCTTAACATAGATGTATGGATACTTAGCGTTATTCTTAGTAGCGCGGAAACGTACATAGCGTGTAACGGTCTTCTCCATATCGTGGTGCAGAAGGTTCTCCATCTGATCCTCATCAATCTCCCAACGCCATGTGTGGTTAGTTGTACCCTGAGTATTTGGCTTGTAGAAAACGTGACCGAGAGAAGTGTTCTTTGATACTGCTGTACCCTCACCCTTGAGTGTAAATGCATCGAACATCTTCATCATGTAAACAGGCTCAGCTGTACTACCATAGTTAGTATTGTCCTCGAGATCAGCCTCATACTGATAGTCAAACTCTTCCTTAGTCATGTTCTGAAGAGCAGCTGTAAGCATGTAGTCATTGAACTCACCCCATGTTGTCTGGAATACATTTGTAACATCGCAAAGATTGAATTCAGATGGCTTTTCTTTCCAATCAACCTCGAGGTTGTCATCGAGCTGCTTTGTGATGTGGAGAAGGATATAACCGTCAAGAACAACATCACCATTGTTGTTAGTTACAGTAACCTGTACCAATGGCTCACGATCTACTGAAGTAGCAGAAGGATCGTTCTGGATAGCCTCATCCCACTTAACGTTCCAAGCGCGGAACTTACCACTCTCGTCAGATGTAGCATCCTTATGACGAACGAGGAACTTGCTGTCAGCAGTGATGTTTGAGTCAACAGTATACTGAACCTTGTTGAAATGGAATGTAAGACCCCACTTCTTAGCTTCTTTTGGAGAAAGAGTCTTCTCAAGACCGTATTGGAAGTCCTTGCCGTTCCACTTCTTAACCTGCTCCTTAACGATGTGAATACCTACATATTCTTCAAGGTCGATACCATCCTCAGAATCCCAGTAAACCTCAAGAGCTGCACCACGTGGATCCTTCAAAGCCTCCTGTGGAGTATCCCATACCTGAACCTTGGTATTTGTGTACTGACACATCTCATCACCTACATGGCTATTTGGAGCATCAGCCTTATATGTAGGAGCCTTACGCCATACCATACCATCGATATAAGCACGGATAGACTGGAGCATAGCGTAGTCTGAAACAACTTCCTTATCGTCAGAGTTCTTAACCTTCAGAGCAACTGTGTTTACATCATCCTGATTAACCTCAGCAGTAGGTCTGCGGTTGAGCTTATCTGGGTGAGCAAGCTGAATACCAACAGTCAGAACACCATCGTTAGCCAAATTGAACAGCTGAGTACCAGCATAGTCCTTCTCTGGAGATGTAACGCCAAGAGCAGAAGCAGCTGCACGTGTCTTAGTGTACATTGTAGATGGCTCAAGAACATTGAAACCAGTTACATCGCTATAAGCAATCTTAGAGTTTACAGGATTTGCATGATAGTCAACCTCCCATGCTGGACCATATACGAATGTTGTGCATGGAGTTGGGAAGATATAATCTCTGTAGTCAAGAATGCTCTTACCTGTTGGCAGGGTCTTACCAGTGAAAGGATCCTCTTCATAGTAAGAAACCTTACTACCTGGTGTTGCCTTATCAGCAGTTGTCAGGAAGTGAACATTCTTACCCTGATGATTCTTGTCATCTACATTTGCAACAGGAGTCATGATAGTATCATTCAACCAAGCATAGTCAATGAACTCGATTCCGTCCATATAGTAATAAGGCATGAATACGAGGCTTGTCAGCTTACCTGAGCGAGAAATAACGTATTTTCCACCAGCAGCATTCTGCACGCCATAAAGGATAAGATTGTCATCATCAAGAACAGCAGTCAGAACACCTGCGCTAAGATATGAAATGTTTGTTTTCTCTTTAAACACACCATTCTCATAGATGTCAAAACATCCTGTCTCTGGATTTGGCACATAATAGCGAATAGAAGTATCAGCTCCGCTACCATCACCCTGAGGACCCTGAGGACCCTGAGGACCCTGAGGACCAGTCTCACCCTGAGGACCCTGAGGACCAGTCTCACCCTGAGGACCCTGAGGACCAGTCTCACCCTGAGGACCCTGAGGACCAGTCTCACCCTGAGGACCACGAGCAAGATAAGTTGTCTTCACACCATCCTTGTACCAATAGCCATCGTCACCGATGGTCCATGCAGTACCATCCTTGCCGTCTTTGCCATTAGTAAGTTCAAACGATTTACCATCACTGAGAGTAACAGTAACACCATTAGCAGAAGAAACTACGTTAGTGATAACACAACCTGACTGGATAAGCTCGTTGATCTTCTTAATCGCATCAGCGTTAGCATCAATCTGCTTCTGTAAGTTGTTAATGTCATCATCGTAATCTTTACATGCCGTAAATGTACTTACCGCCCCACCTACAAGTGTTGCGAAAAGCAAAGAACTTAAAAATTTCTTGTTCATACGATAAAATTTAATTAATAATGTTATTTAAATAATGTATTCTCACTTTTTACACCCCATTACGTTGGCAAAGCCCCGTAGAGATACAAATTTCTGTGCAAATTTAGTTATTTTTTTCCAATCGCACAAATAATCTCATGTTTTTTTTCGATTTAACCTAAAAAAAAAACGTTTTTTCACCTTTTTACTGAATTATTTCGTTATTTTTCCTTATTAGGGGAACAGCCAAAACGGTTTTCTACATAAAATATCATCCAACCGCACCATACATCCACATAAAGTGAACGTATGGTTTAGCTGTTTGATGTTATCTAGTGCGTCTTGTAATTATTTCACTACGTATTTTTTGCCACCTTTAATGACAATACCTTTATAATTCTCAGATACTTTATTACCGTCAAGACCGTATGCAATATTGCTATTAGCAGGAACAGCAACTACAGAAGATATGCCAGTAACAATTTCGTCAAAGTCCTTGCCTGCAAGAATACCCTCAACAATCTCATCAATAGAAACAAGCTCAATGTTATCCTCAACAACAAATGTTCCATTATTTGCTGCATCAAGCATTTCCTGACTCACTTTATTTTTCAGCTCAGCAAGAGTATTATTAAAATATGTATTATATTTTAAAAGGGCATCATACAAAGCTTCCCATGTCTCTGTGCCATCATACTCTTCTTCCAACTCCTCTGACTTTGCAGCAATGACATCCTGCATCTTAATTGTATAAGCCTCAACAACCTCGCTGAGTTTAGCATACTCCGCAACAGACACTTTTGCTTTTTCAATAGCCTCATTCAACGCTGGCATGACAGCTTCAATTTTGTCTTTGTCCTGACGGTCAGAGCTATCCCAAACTTTTGTAGCAAGATCGTTTGCCTCTTTCAACTCATTGTAGACTTCTTTATCCATCCATTGTAAAGCAAGACTACTAGCCTCTTTCACTCCACTATCCAAAGCTGCCTGAGCCTCGGCGAGATCATTATACAATGCTGCATTAACATTCAGAGACATTCCCATCATCACAGCAACAGCCATAATGACATTCAAAGTAAAGTTTTTCATTTTCTGTTTTTTTATTAAATTAACTTATAAATATATTTCTTTCCATCAATTGTAAGTACAATCACAACAGGAGAGCTTGCGTCACGGCGTGTCATCTTAAGACTGCCACCATTGGTTGACTCACTGACAACAAGTTTACCATCAACAGTATACATCTGGCATGACAATGAGCATACTGAAGAATCGTTGGCAGTAACACTTACAATATCACCAACAACACTTACGCTTACAGGAGCAGTAGCCTCAATTTGTCCGATACTGGAAATTACGGTAATATAAACTACGGCACGCGCACCATTATAGTCGGCATAAACCTCGGCAATACCAGGCTTAGCCAAAACAATTATACCATTATCACAGCTACTGACAACACTATTACTATTTGTAGACCATGTTGCAAGAGAATTATCAATAGGTGTCGCACTGCCATCAGCACCTATTTTATATAATTTAACCGTATGTTTCTCCCCCGGTTCAGCGTCTACGATTTTTTCCGGCTCAGCCTTCAGCACGACAACATCTGCTATGTCAATAGCTATTTTGTCCTGACTATCCTTAAAAGAGACACAAAGATATCCCTTACCGCCTTTTTGAGGAACAAATGTCTTACCATCAGCAGAGAATGTTCCAAGATCTGCAGGTTCGCATGACAAAACAACTTTATTAGCAGTCGTTGCAGAAGGGTTTACAATATCACCATATTTATTAAAGAAGAAAAAATTCGGAGTATATTCTTCACCAACATTCAAATTCTTCGAGTAATCTGCAAAATCTGCCGATGTTGCCACACTTGATTGTTTTGCAGTAGAATATACCATAATCGCAGCTGGTATAGAACGGGACGTATTCTGCGATACCCACTCACCGCTATTACCTACATAACTACTATTCCTAATATACATCTCCGACGACGGACCTCCATCCATAAGAATACCCTCATACACACCTGGTAACTGCTGGATAAACTGATTATAAACGCTTACAGGAGCATTTGACACCAGATCTGTACTCCAATTGTCGAGATGAATATAAAATGACTTCTTGCCATCTGCAGACAAACACAGTGCATCTTCAGGATAACCTTTCATATTGCTTGGCTGAGCAATACCTTCCTTCACAGCATAGCCAGCGAAAGCCTTAACGCATGACTGGAGCTGCACTGGAACATTTTGCGCATCATAATACTGAAGGTTAAGAGTCACTTCCTCGCCCACAGCAAGTTTCTTAAGCCACGCCTCACCTTCGCCACCTACAGCAGCAAGCACCACTTGATCTGTACCATACTGATGTTCAGAGCCACTCAAAATCTCTTCTACTTTACCTGTATATGTACCAGAACACACATTAGAAGATTTCTGGTCGAGAGTAACCAGCACTTCTGTTCCCAAAGTTTTTGCACTCTGAATGTCAGCCGTCTTGAATTTACCATTCACACCATAACCACTGGCAAACAATGTAATACCCTCAGGACTATTTGAGCGCAAACGGTTGTAATTACTGATTTTATACTTGCCTGCATTTGCGGTCTCAACAGTAGGATTGCACTTTAACACACCTATTTTTACATTACCATTACCATCAACATAATAATGCACAGCATTGTTGGCAGGCATATAGTGCATAATGCCATTGCAAACCAAACCACCAGCAACTTCCCACCGCACACTTAAAGCATTATCTGGATCCTGAGTGAATCCGCCACCCATTACAGTGGCAATCGGGCGTCTTCCTGTTGTGCTGAAATTATTATCCTGCAACTTATACTCGTATTCTTTATTAGCAGACTGATGATAAACATGATTGTATTTTTCATCGGGATTATCATAACCAACCATATAAGCAGACTGATATACATACTCATTTGTGTTATCTATCTCAACAACAAGAGCACGCATAGAATAATGGTTATAAGTAATATCCTTGAAATAATACTCGGTGTACTTGGTTCCCGGCCCGATACGACGATCGGTAAGAATCTCATATTCTGACTCCACACCATCGAAAGTCATTTTGCCTCCCTGTGCAAATCCTGTAACACTGCATAAAAGGCTGAAGGCTAAAGCCAGTGCTTTTCTCATAATTTTCTCAATAATTTTGTTTATAAAAATGTTTCGTCTTAAAAAATTTATGCAAAGGTAGAAAAAAAATAGTAAACACCAAAGTTTTATGGGATTTTTTTTATATTTTTGCACAAAAAATTATCTGCAATGAAAAAAATACAATTGACGACACAAAAATTATGCATTATTGCCATGGTTTCGACTATGATTGCCTGTGTTGATGACAAATACGACCTCGGCAAGAATGTTGACATAAAACTGGGAATCTCTGAGAACGGAATCACCCTGCCAACAAGCAGCACAAGCGACATTAAACTCAGCCAGGTGATGGAACTGGAGGAAAACGGGCAACTGAAAACCGATGCCGCAGGCAATTATTATTTTCACAAAACAGGAACAACAACCAACGAGACTATAATAAGCGTTGGCTACGGTTCTATATGCAACACCGCGGAGACAAACTATACTTTTTATTTTAAAAAGGACCCAACGTTAGAAACCAGTGTGAGATACCCCGAATACAACATAAACACAATGAAGTTTACTGTAAAGGTGCAGCCCCCGTATGCCCCAGATAAACTGGGACAGCATGTAAGAGAACTATGCTACGTACACACGCCTATGGACATAGTCATAGAATTTTTAGACAACAACATAGCCGACTTTGCACCGTATATTTCCGAAATTAGATACACAGTGCCGTCATATTATGATATAGAAGACGAAAGCGACCTGACACAAAAAAATGTCAAGACAAACACTTTCAACTATCATAGGATAAGATGTAAAGGAGTGGACTTCAAGGCTGCACTGAAAAATGGTGAGGTAGCGAGCTATAACAATAAAACGGGGCAGATAACATTCAAAGGGGAGATAAAGATGGAGTGTGCCATTGACTATGCATATATGAACGAATACAAAAAAATAGAAGATCCATTCATACAGATGCGCACCACCATAGGCTCACTGACCACAGACAAAGTGGAGGGACGTTTTGAGAAGAGCGAATATGTGGAGGTGGAGCCTATCACATTTGAGAACCTGCCCGACATGATAAACGATGAAGAGGTGGTGATAGACATTGAAAACCCTGTGGTGAGGCTGACAGTAGACAACGAAGTGCCTGCACGCGCACTGATAAACGCTACCCTGAAAGCCTACCGCGACGGGAAAGAGACAGCCAGTCTGAAAATCGGAGAGGCTTACGGCACAGACAGCATTAAATTTGAAGGCGGCATGAAACAGACTGTGTGGGTAAGCAGAATACCCACCGCCATACCCGATACAGTAAACGGCAATGTTGTGATACCAGAAATGATGAACCTGCTTAAGGTGATGCCCGACAAAATTGAGATTGACGGATGGGCACACACGGACTCAAGCCAGGTTGTGACCATGGGATTGAACAAGAAATATCATGTTTACCCCACATACGAACTATTTGCTCCATTAGTAATGGGCAAGAACATGAAACTGGTATACACGAAAACTATGGATGACCTACACGACAAGCTGAAAAAACTGGAGGTAAACAAAATAACGTTCACGACAAATGCCACAAGCAACATTCCACTTGACCTTACAGCAACAATGAAAGCAATGGACCAACAGGGTAATCCTATAGAAAACATAAGACTGGAGCAAAGCCAGACAATAGAAGGATTGGCTGAAAGCAAAATCACGCTTACCCTGACAGGCAACACCGATGATTTTCAAAAGATGTACAGCGTGGAACTGAAAGCATACGCCGAATGCAACGAGACAATGGCGGGACAGCCGCTAAACGAGAATCAGGCGATAAGGTTCGACAACATTAGAGTTACAGCATACTAAAATGAAGAGTGAAAAATGAAGAAACGCAAGTTAGACGAAGTCAATGAAGAATTAAATGGATTAAGACATACTGTCCTATATATATATATAATAATGTGTACCGTCTGCATGGCACCAAATAAATCAAGTGCACAGACACGAACAGGCTATTTCATAGACAGTTATGCATTGAGTCACGAAATAAACCCAGCCTTGCAGCCCGACAGTGGATATATGTCACTGCCGTTGCTGGGAAGCACAAACATTGGTGTACAGTCGACAATGGCGCTTAGCGACATACTATTCGAAAATGCTGACGGATCACTGACTACATTTATGAGCAAAGGCACAATAAGCAAGGCTAAGCTCATGGAAAAAGTAGGCAATGGGGCAAAAACAAATGCCGACTTTAAACTCACGCTACTAAGCATGGGCAAAAGGATAACACCCGACAAATATCTGACAGCAAGCATGAGCATAAAAAGCAAAGCGCAAACATGGTTACCCAAAGGACTGTTCGACTGCATGAAAGAGGTGGAAAACCGAAACTACAACATTGGAGACGTGAGAGGCCGTGCTACGGCATACGTAGAACTGGCAGCAGGAATGTCTATGCGTAAAAACGAGCACCTGACCATAGGAGCAAAGACAAAGCTACTGGTGGGGCTGATGAACGCCGACGTGAAAGTTAACGGTCTATGTCTCAATACCAGCGGCGATACAGAATGGATGGCAAGCGGCAAAGCCGAAGCCAATGTGGCGGGACTAAATTACACCACAGAAGAAAAGACATACAGCAAACGGCCTGGTACATATCAACAAGTGGACGGTGTAAAATGGGACGGTCTAAAGCCCAGCGGTATCGGTTTGGCAATAGACTTGGGCGCAACATACAAATTAAACAACAGATGGACCTTCAGTGCTGCCATAACCGACCTCGGATTAATAGCATGGACTGGCAACCATAAAGCACAGAATGCCGAGGATTCATTTACATTTGGAGGATTCCACGATGTAGAGGTGGAAAAAGGCGATGAGAATTCATTAAAAAACCAATGGGACGCAATAAGCGATGACTTGAAAGACCTTGCGCATTTGGAAGAGTCTGGAAACAATAGTCACACACAGATGCTGGGCGCAACATTCACTACAGCAGCAGAATATGACCTAAAAGACAAAGTGGGAATGACATTAGGAACAATACTCACCCACAGACTCGATGGAAAATTCAGCTGGACCGAAATGAGAATAAACGGAACCTACATACCCAAACATCTGCCACTAAGTGGAGCACTGAGTCCTGCCATAAGTACATTCGGGATGTCACTTGGCATGATGGCAACAGTATCACCATCAAAAAACACAACAATTTTCATCGGCAGCGATTATCTGTTCTTCAAAGTAAATCCACAGATGATTCCTACCAGTCTTAACGGGAATGTATCACTTGGAATGACGATATCGCTTTAGTATAAACAAAATACAGCTTCTGAATACCAGAAATAAAAGTTCTGCCATCGTCCGGCGGCCGCCGGACGGTGGCAGAAGCTATGTTACTTTGCCTTTTAAGTTAACTTACTTCACCGTCCAGCGACCGCTGGACGATGAAGTAAGTAGCTTAAAATTCTGCAGTCTTCGGTGTACGCGGGAACGGAATAACGTCGCGGATGTTCTGCATACCTGTAACGAACAGGATAAGACGCTCGAAACCGAGACCGAAACCACCATGAGGACAAGAACCGTAGCGGCGGGTGTCAAGATACCACCACATATCCTTCATAGGAATGTTGCGCTCATTGATTTCAGCCATCAGCTTATCGTAGTTTTCCTCACGCACTGAGCCACCGATAATCTCACCAATCTGCGGGAACAGAACATCGGTGCCCTGAACGGTCTTGCCGTCCTCGTTGATCTTCATGTAGAACGCCTTTATCTCCTTTGGATAGTCGGTCATTATCACCGGCTTCTTGAAGTATTCCTCCACGAGATAACGCTCATGCTCGCTTGCAAGGTCCATGCCCCATGACACAGGGAACTCAAACTTCTTACCGTTCTTAACTGCTTCCTCAAGAATCTCAATACCCTTGGTGTAAGGCAGACGCTCGAACGAACCTGCAACCACACCCTTGAGACGCTCGATAAGAGTCTTGTCAATCATCTTATTGAGGAACTCCAAATCATCTTTACAGTTGTCGAGTGCCCACTGCACGCAGTACTTTATAAAGTCCTCTTCAAGGTCCATAAGGTCGTTGAGATCGAGGAACGCAACCTCTGGCTCAATCATCCAGAACTCGGCAAGGTGGCGCGGAGTGTTGCTGTTCTCTGCACGGAATGTAGGACCGAAAGTATAGATGGCACCAAGCGCGGTGGCACCAAGCTCACCCTCAAGCTGTCCTGAAACTGTGAGGCTGGTCTGCTTGCCGAAGAAGTCATCGTCGTAAACAATCTTTCCCTCATCGTCCTTCTTCAGGTCGTAGAGGTTCTTGGTTGTCACCTGGAACATCTGACCTGCACCCTCGCAGTCGCTTGCAGTGATGATAGGAGTATGGAAATAGAAGAATCCATGCTCGTGGAAATAGTTGTGGATGGCAATAGCCATGTTGTGACGGATACGCATCACGGCACCGAAAGTGTTGGTACGGAGACGCATGTGGGCATGCTGACGCATGTACTCAAACGACTGTCCTTTCTTCTGCATTGGGTAATCGGCTCCACAGCCTCCATACAACTCAAGAGTGTCGCACTGTATCTCGGATGTCTGACCTGCGCCCTGGCTTTCCACCAGCTTACCAGTGGCGCAGATGCACGAGCCTGTTGTTATCTGCTTGAGCAAATCTGCATCAAACTTCGCAGGCTCAACCACCAACTGTATATTCTTTATTGTACTTCCGTCGTTAACAGCAATAAAGTCCACAGCCTTACTGCTGCGGTGGGTACGCACCCACCCCTTTACACATATATCCTTGCCGTAGTCCTCACAGCAAAGAGCATCTACAACTTTAGTTCTTTTCATGTTTAATCTTATAGTTTTTAGAAGTTAAAGAAGTGAAGAAATACGAAAATTCTTCACTCTTCATTCTTCACTCTTCATTTATTCATACGCTCCCATGCGCAGACGGTCAACCTCCTCCTCTGTAAGGTAACGCCAGTCGCCACGGCGCAGGTTCTTCTTTGTAAGTCCTGCAAAGAGCACACGGTCGAGTTTTGTCACCTTATAGCCGAAATGCTCGAAGATGCGGCGCACGATGCGGTTCTTACCAGAGTGAATCTCAATGCCCACCTGCTTCTTGTCCACCAGGTCGGCATACTGTATGTCGTCAGCCTTTATGTCGCCGTCCTCAAGAGTTATGCCCTCGGCAATCTGCTGCATGTCGTGAGCGGTGACATTGTGGTCGAGATAAACATGGTAAATCTTCTTCTTCAGGAACTTCGGGTGAGTGAGCTTGCTTGCAAGGTCGCCGTCGTTGGTGAGCAGAAGAACACCGGTGGTGTTTCTGTCAAGACGTCCCACTGGGTATATACGCTCTGTGCAGGCATTCTTCACAAGGTCGAGCACGGTTTTGCGCTGCTGCGGGTCATCGCTGGTGGTCACATAGTCCTTCGGCTTGTTGAGAAGTACATACACCTTCTTCTCTATTGTGACAGGCTGGTCGTGGAACTTCACCTCATCAGTGCGCAACACCTTTGTTCCGAGTTCGGTCATCACCTCACCGTTAACTGTCACAACGCCTGCCTGTATGAAGTCATCAGCCTCACGACGGCTGCAGACACCAGCATTGGCAAGGAACTTGTTGAGACGGATAGGTTCGTTGGGATCGAAGTGCTCCTCTTTATACTCAATGCGCTTCTTCATCGAGTATTTTGCATTGGGATCATAGTCGGCAGTGCGCTGGCGGCGGTTATTGTTGTACCCACCCTGCTGACGGTTGTTGTTATAGCCGCCGTGGTTGTTATTGTAGCCACCCTGCTGACGATTGTTGTTATAGCCGCCACGGTTGTTGTAGCCACCCTGCTGACGATTATTATAGCCGCCCTGTTGACGTGGCTGATAACCGCCTTCCTCGCCGCCATTATTGTTATAGCGCGGACGATAGCCTGTGGTCTGCTGCTGGCGCGGACGATAGCCGCCCTCACCGTTGTTGTTATTATTGTAACGTGGACGATATCCACCCTCCTCATTATTATTGTTATTATAACGTGGGCGATAGCCTCCATCCTCACCGTTATTGTTATTATAACGTGGACGGTAGCCTGTATTCTGCTGCGGACGCTGCTGATAGCCGCCCTCACCATTATTATTGTTGAAACGTGGGCGATACTGGCGCTGCTGTGTAGAACCGCTGCCAAGTCCCGCACCGAATCCCTCGGGACGGAAACCACCCTCATTATTACTGTCTGTACGATTGTAGTTTGTACGGCCTGGTGTGTAAGCGCGCTGTCCCTGAATGCGTGGACGTGGAGTACGTCCAGCACGAGCGTAACCATCACGGCTACCTGCATTCTGCTCCTCAGACCTGCTCTCTAAAGGCTTTTCATTTTCTAATTCCATAATACTTTTTTTACTTTTTGTTTTTTTTATTTTTTTACTTTTTTGTAAGAGATGTAGGAAATGTAAGAAATGTAGGAGGTGTAGGAATATTAAACACTCCACACTGAACACTCCACACTTAACACTCCACACTTTTTCAAATACCTGTATAATTGCCTGGAGTAATTGCCATAAGCTCCTTCTTCACCTCATCGCTCACATTGAGAGTCTTCACAAAGTCGTGGATGGTCTCTTCGGTCATCTTGGCGTTGGTACGTGTGAGTGCCTTCAGAGCCTCGTATGGATGCGGATAAGCCTCGCGGCGGAGTATGGTCTGTATAGCTTCAGCCACCACAGCCCATGTATTGTCGAGGTCCTCAGCCACTTTCTCCTCATTGAGGATAAGCTTACGCAAGCCTTTGAGTGTGCTCTGCAACGCAATAATCATGTGTCCCATCGGCACACCTACATTGCGTAGAACCGTAGAGTCGGTAAGGTCGCGCTGCAGGCGGCTCACCGGCAGCTTGGCAGCCAGGAACTGCAATATGGCGTTGGCTATGCCGAGGTTACCCTCGCTGTTCTCATAGTCTATAGGATTCACCTTATGCGGCATTGCGCTCGAACCAACCTCGCCAGCCTTGATTTTCTGCTTGAAGTAGTCCATCGAGATATACATCCAGAAGTCGCGGTCAAGATCGATGAGTATTGTGTTTATACGACGCATGGCATCAAAGATGGCACCCAAATAGTCATAGTTGCTTATCTGAGTGGTGTACTGCTCGCGCTGCAATCCCAACTTCTCAGCAACGAAACGGTTGCCGAACTCACGCCAGTCGTATTCGGGATAAGCCACATGATGGGCATTATAGTTACCAGTAGCACCGCCAAACTTAGCGGTTACAGGCACAGCCTTCAAGCTTGCCAGCTGCTGTTCCAGACGATATACATACACCATTATCTCCTTTCCAAGCCTTGTGGGCGAAGCAGGCTGTCCGTGGGTCTTTGCAAGCATCGACACATCTTTCCACTGTTCGGCATACTCACGCAGCTGCCCTATCACCTCGTTGATGCAAGGATAGAGTACATTGTCGAGCGCCTCCTTGATGGTGAGCGGCACACTGGTGTTGTTAATGTCCTGCGATGTGAGTCCAAAGTGAATAAACTCCTTGTATGGTTCCAGACCTTTGGCATCAATCTTATCAAACTCTTCCTTAATGAAGTACTCCACAGCCTTCACGTCGTGATTGGTCACCTTCTCGATGTCCTTAACACGCTGGGCGTTTTCTTCGGTAAAGTTGCGGTAAATATCACGCAGACGCTCAAAGAGATTCTTGTCGAAATCCTTAAGCTGTGGAAGCGGCAGCTCACAAAGAGCTATAAAATATTCGATTTCCACACGTACACGGTAGCGAATCAAGGCATACTCCGAAAAATAATCAGCCAAGTCAACCGTTTTACCCCGATAGCGGCCATCTATAGGCGAAATGGCCGTCAACATATTCAATTCCATTACTACTAATACTAAATACTTATATATAACATGTTATACCTTCTGGCTGCAAAGGTAATCATTATTTTCGATTTACACAATTTTTTTTCCGTTTTTTTTCCCAAGTAGCCCCATTTGTTATTTCGAACGCTGCTTTTCATCCTTTTCCCTTATTTCTACACGGCGTATTTTGCCGCTGATGGTCTTTGGCAGCTCATCCACAAATTCTATTATGCGCGGATACTTATAAGGTGCGGTCTCATGCTTCACATGCTGCTGAAGTTCCTTCACCAGCTCATCGCCCGCCTTCGTCTTCCAGTCGGCATTGAGCACCACCGTTGCCTTCACCACCATGCCGCGTACATCGTCTGGCACACCGGTGATGGCACATTCCACCACTGCAGGATGGGTCATGAGCGCACTCTCAACCTCAAACGGACCAATACGGTAACCACTACTCTTGATTACATCGTCCACACGCCCCTCAAACCAATAGTATCCATCCTCATCGCGCCAAGCCACATCGCCGGTATGATACATTCCGTCATGCCATACGCTATGTGTAAGCTCCTCGTCACGGTAATATTCCTTAAACAGCCCCACGGGCTTGTTTTTCCCGACCCGTACGACAATCTCGCCCTTCTCACCGTCCTCACATGGTGTGCCGTCGGGCTTTATCAAGTCAATGTCATACTGTGGATTGGGCAATCCCATTGAGCCGGGCTTCGGCTGGGTCCACGGCATTGTACCGAGGGTCATGGTTGTCTCTGTCTGTCCGAAACCTTCCATAAGCTTAATACCAGTGAGTTCCTGGAACTTTTTATAGACAGCTGCATTTAAAGCCTCACCTGCTGTGGTGCAGTAACGCAGCGATGAAAGGTCATATTTGCTGAAATCCTCGTGAACAAGGAAACGGTACACAGTAGGCGGCGCACAGAATGAGGTGATCCGGTATTTCTCTATCTGCCGCAAAATTTTATCGGCAGTGAACTTCTCGTGATCGAACACAAACACCGTGGCACCGGCAAACCATTGCCCGTAGAGCTTGCCCCATACAGCCTTGCCCCATCCTGTGTCTGCCACAGTGAGGTGTATGCTGTCTTCATGCAAATTGTGCCAGAACACTCCAGTGGTGAGATGTCCCAAAGCATAGAGATAGTCGTGAGCCACCATCTTTGGCTCTCCGCTGGTGCCGCTGGTAAAGTACATCAGCATGGTGTCACTGTTGTCATTTACAAATGCAGGACGCACAAACTGCGGAGCATTTTTCCATTCCTCATTCCATTCGTGAAAACCGTCAATGGTCTTAGGTCCCACACTTATCACAGTCTTCAGTGTAGGACTGTCTGCCATTGAGCCTGCCACCTGCTGCAACACATAATCCTCGCCTACACAGACGATTGCCTTCACCCCGGCACGGTTGTTGCGGTAGACAATATCGTGAGCAGTAAGCATGTGGGTGGCAGGTATAGCCACTGCTCCAATCTTGCAAAGCGCAAGCATTGAGAGCCAGAACTCGAAACGGCGTTTCAGTATCAGCATCACCATATCGCCACGACGGACGCCAAGCGACAGGAAATAGGAAGCCGTGCGGTCGCTCTGCTCCTTCATGTCGCCAAACGAATAACGACGGCATTCACCTTGGTCGTTGGTCCACAGCAAAGCCTGTTTCTCAGGCTGCTCCTTAGCCCACTCATCCATGACATCGTAGGCAAAGTTAAAATTCTCGGGGATTATAAATTCCAGATTCCGCGCATAGTCTTCCTGCGAAGAGAATGTGGTCTGCTTTAGAAATCTCTCTATCATCGTCTTAAGTGTTTGATTCTTTTGGGAATGTGTTGTTAATCACATGTCAAATCACCACACACAGGAATTTGACCGTCTTACCGCCAAGGGCACGCATGCAATGCTGCTGGGAGGCATCGAAATAAAGGCTGTCGCCCTGCCCAAGCACCATCACCTTATTATCTATGGTTATTTCAAGCTCACCTTCGAGCACCATATCAAACTCCTGTCCCTCATGGCTGTTCTTGCTGCGCTTGGCTCCCTCGGGCAAAGGCTCAACCATGACGAGGAAAGGATCAACCTTGCGTCCGCGGAATCCGCTGCCCAGACTCTGATAGCTGTAACTGCTGTTGCGCTCCACCGCCAGTCCTTGACCACGGCGCGTAAGGAAATACTTGCTCATGCGCGGTTCCTCGCCAAAGAGCAGCACATCGAGGGCTATGCCATAACGTTTGGCAATCTTTGACAAACGGTAAACTGAAGGATCTGCCTCACCAGCCTCCATTTTCAGATAATGGTCGAGAGTGATGTTGCAGAGTTCTGCCACTTCCTCGGCAGGGATGTCGAGAACTTCGCGAAGTCCTTTCAACCGCTCTCCTATCTGTTTGATATGTTCGTTCATAACAGTAATGCTTTTATACTTTTATAATTTTGGGGCTCGCCCCTCATTTTGGCTGTAAAATTACAAATATTCTTCAAAACATTACTTTTTTTCATCGAACTTTTACACCTTTTAATCTTTAATTAACATAATCCTGCACACACAAAGGCTTGTGTGTGCAGGAAATATGTCTCAAAAAGTATGTTAAGATACTTTCTGATTTATCTTAAGATACTTTGCCATTTAAGTTAACTTACTTTGTCATTTAAGTTAACCTACTTGTTGATGTCAGTATTACTGCTATTGAGTGCACTAAACATTACAAAACTTTTTTGTACAGCTCACGTATATCATCAATTGTCACGTCACGCGGATTACCTGGTGTACAAACATCTGCTATTGCCTGCTGTGCCAAAGCCTCAATATCACTTTCCTTAATACCAAGTTCACTGAGGTGCTGAGGTATTCCGACACGCACGGCAAGCGCCTTCACGGCATCACATGCAGCCTGAGCAGCCTCCTTGTCGGTCATACCTGCGGTGTCGACACCCATTGTGCGGGCAATCACTCCATATTTCTCTATACAGCAAGGCATGTTCCACTCCATAATTGTGGGCAGCAACAGGGCGTTTGCCACTCCGTGGGGAACATCGAACAGACTGCCCATAGGATGCGCCATACCGTGAACAAGACCAAGACCTACATTCGAGAATGCCTGAGCAGCGATATACTGTGCAAGTGCCATTCCCTCACGGCCGACAGGATTGGTGGGTTCCTCAACAGCTGTTGGCAGATGCTCGGCTATCATCTTTATTGCCTGCAGCTCATACATATCGCTCATCACCCATGCCCCACGTGTGATATATCCCTCAATGGCATGAGTAAGTGCATCCATACCTGTGGCTGCGGTAAGGCTCTTTGGCAGCGAATACATCAGTTCGGGGTCGACGATTGCCACTGCAGGAATGTCGTTAGGGTCAACACACACCATCTTAGCCTGACGCTCCTCATCGATGATAACATAGTTGATTGTCACCTCTGCACCTGTTCCCGCTGTTGTGGGCAGAGCAACAATGGGCACACTCTTGTGTTTTGTAGGAGCCACACCTTCAAGGCTCACCACATCCGAGAACTCAGGGTTGTTGGTAACAATGCCTATGCCCTTTGCCGTATCCATAGCCGAGCCTCCTCCAATGGCTATGATACAATCAGCCTCAGAAGTCTTGAAAGCCTCAACGCCCTGCTTCACATTAGTCACCGTTGGATTAGGCTTTACCTCGCTGTATATCTCGTATGGAAAGCCTGCCTCATCAAGAACATCGGTCACCATCTTGGCTGTGCCCACCTTAATGAGTCCCTTATCTGTTACCACGAGAGCCTTTTTCAGCCCCATTCGTCCAATCACCTCCGGCAGTTGCTTGCGTGCCCCTGCGCCGAAATACGAAACTTCGTTAAGAATAAATCTGTTTACCATTGTCTATTTTAGTATATTAGTTAATATGTTTTGCCGAGATACAGTTTATCGTCTGCAAAGATAATTATTATTTTCTAAACCGCAAAATATTTTTCATAAATTCCTTGGAGAGCTCATAAATATTGCGATTGTAAAGGCAATGACAGCCGAGGGACTTTCTGTTGAAATGATAGCTAAATGTACACGGCTAAGCATTGATGAAGTCATAAGAGTAATCTCATGTGCAGGATTAACATAGCTTATTCAGTCATAGAAATAAACATGTCTCACCGTCCGCTCAAGGCTGGACGGTAAACTCTTTTAGGTTTAAACGTATAAACAGATATGATTATGTTTATGCGAGCTTAACTGTTCTCAACAAATATCTTAGTAATTATTCCCTGTGGAGAGCAATAATAAACCCGTGGAATAACCGACGAGGCAAAGAGACTGTATATCCTGCGGTCGGTCTGTGCCGAATAAGGTATCTGCAGGCTGTTATCATGCCAGTATGCCGCCACACTCTCCTCCCCTTCCTCACGGCTTATAGCCACCATGCAGAAGCCAGCCTCATCACGATGCCGCAAATAATAATCATTCAGCTTAGGAAGCTCCCTTCGGCAGTCCTCACATGAGGTGTTGAAAAATACAATGACTGTCTCACCGTCAATATCTGCTGTGGAAAAAGTTGAGCGCTCTCCGTTATCTATCACATCAACGGTGAACAGCGGCACCTTGTCGCCAACCCTCACCCTTTCCTCAACATCATCGTCGTCAGTAATGCAGCCACAAAGAAGCATGGCTATCAGACATATCAATAATCCCAATAGCTCTAACCGCTTAAACTTTCGTCTTTTAACTTCTTCTAACTCCACCTAACTTCCCTTATCTTCCTTATGTAACTACTCTGTTTTTCTTTTCAACAGTAATAGCCAGGAATGAACCTGTAATGACCAATAAAATAATATTTTTGTGGCGATGCCACCAATAACTATAAATTTCTGGTCATTATTTGCTTTAGCAAACATTATTATTTTTTTTCATTACTGGTTCATTACTGGACATTACTGTTCAAATTATCACTTCACCATAATCTTCACCGTCTGCTTTCCCGCATCACCTTCGGTCTTAATCAAATACATACCCTGGTGCAGGTTAAACGTTGCCGATGTTCCGCAATCGGTGAGACTTATCACCCTGTTGCCATTAAGTGCCGTAACAGTCACACTGCCTATATTGTCCGCAGCCGTTACCGTCACCTGCCCGTCACGCACACTTACCATAATGCCCTGCGCCACACTTTCACCTATATTCATGCTGCTGCGCGTTGTCAGATAATAGCGTCCATAATCATTGGGTTGTACACTTATCGGCTCACCATCATGTATTTCTGCACACATGCCATTGGCAGCATCATATACATAAAGTTTCTGCGTAATCATGTCCGTGCCAGTTATGATGACATCCACAGCATCATTGCCTGCACACGTTACGCCAAACGGTACTATATCTATATTTGGCAGAGAGTTGACTGACACAGCCTTTGTGCCCGCCACGGTGTAGACAGTCGGAGCATCGCTGAAGTTTGAGTCGAAGAATGTCTCCACGTCCTCACCGACATCATAGCCATTGCTGGATCCGTCAACATGCGCAACAACTGCTGTTGACTGTCCCTTACTGTTGATCGCCATCATTTTTACTCCTGCAGCTGCCGTTTCCGTCTCTGGAGATGTATTGCCGTCAATCATCATATCCGATGTAAACGTTATCTCACCTGTTTCAGAGACACCATCTTTCAACTTCACAAAGAATGCCTGCACAGGACGTATCGTGCCACTTCCACCATGGGCTTTCAGTTCTGTAGAAGTACCGTCATCACTAACCTCATAAGTCCAGAAAGCCGTTCCGTCTATCATGCTGCTGTTTTGTTCTAAGAACTTTGACATACTAACCGACGACATATATGGATTACCAATAAGGGCATAACCGTTGTTCACCTGAATAAGGTCTGTCTGCTCTCCGTCGGGACTATCAATAAAAATCGTCTTATCTTGATTACTATCAAAGTAATATATCTTCAGAGTTCCCTTCAATCCGGTAGAAAGAGTGGCGTTATCACTGCCATCTGTCTTAAACCGTCCATGTACAGTGGGATCTTTCCTTATTCCCATGGCGGGGAAGTAGTTGCCTTCATCATCCATATTGCCGTCATTCCACGAGAAGAAATATTGCGTCAGGTCTTCCTTAGGCAGACGGAGCAACGCATTTTCATCTTGCTTCTCCTTATGAGCACGTATGGAGAAGCCCATCAAGGTCGTATCTCTCACGGCCACATCATTATATACATGACTCCATTGCGCCATAGTCTCCTCCACCACACCATCGTATGGAAGATTTGCACTATATGTCTCATTCAAGATATCTAATCCGACAATCTCAAGTTTTTTAGTATATACCTTAGCTCCCTCCTGTTTCCATGAGCGCTGATAGACGGGATATTTGGTGCGGCTATAACTACTGTTAAACATTATCGGCTTGAAGGCCTCGGTCTCCTGCCGTCCGTTGGATCTAGGCACATACATATCACCGGAATAAACCGACATCAGCGGTGAGGACATCAGGTACCATGCGGCAGGAACAAGTTCCTTCTCCACCCATGCTCTCTCATACACCAAATGCTGCTGGTTCACAAGCTCAGCTTCTGGCTTAAAATATATTTCCTTGCAGATATTTCCATAGAACTTCTCACAGTCATATATACTGCTGTTCCCATTCTCCGCATGTTTTTCGTCCATACATACAGTTTCAGTTCTCACCATTATGTCATACTGTATGTTCTCAGTGGCTCCGCTCTCCACATTATTATATATACCGTCAATTCCTTTGGTCAGTGCCGCAAGCACCGGCGCACGGTTGTGAGCAGGCATAGTGACGTATGTAAACTTCATCGGCACGTATGTGTCGGGCTGTCCCAATGTAGCGTCATTGTCCACATACTCACCTTTATCAGTACCGTCACCCTGTGCAGCAGTTGGAGTATTCTGCCCATCATGCTTATACAGTTCATCACACTTTGAGCGTGTCCAATTGCCATCGTTGTTCCAGCTTGTATTTCCTGCATTGCCATTCCATGTCACAAACTCAGGCACCACCTTCATAATAAACTCCACATTGCCTGTGCATGCACCCTCGCCTGCATCCTTTTTCTTCACTTGGAAGAACATCCTGTAGGCAAAGCCCTCACGGAATTCCGGCTGAGTAACATCTTCGCCATGGAAGTTCAGCGACACATACATCTTCTCTGCGCTCACTTCCTCATCAGCAGCAAAAGTCGCCACCTTATTGTTATTGCCACTTATCGTCGGGTCGGTAGTGCCTTCCTTCAGCAATTCAAGATTGCCAACAATTACAAGCGCACCTGTATTATCATCTCCACTGCCTATATTAAAGTTGTTCACAGGCACATGCAGCAAGTAACCGTCTTTCTTCTGCATATTTAGCAGCTGCTCCCTGCCTACACGAACCACACGAACATAATCCTCAGGATATGCAACATCCTCAAAGCCGAGCTGCATTGTAGGACCATCGCCTGTGGCATCTATCTTAAAGGTAAACTCAAAATAGTCACAAATGTAAACAGTCTCTGTTTCACTGTCAATATGATTTTTCACCGTTATGGCAACTATATTCCTATTTTCATTAGTTATAGTACATATCAGCTCATCAGAACATGAAAGCAGTAATTTCCCTTCTGTCACCGCTTTATTAATAAGATTATAGTTTACTTCTTCACTATTCTTATATTCTTCATTGAGCACATTTTTTGCTTCAGGATATTTTTCACGATAGTCCTTAAGAGCACTTGTAAGTGTCACCTCACCTTCCTTGTAATTCTCCAACTCTTCTTCAGACCCAATGAAAAAGTCAAAAGCAATATTTCCTTTTGGTTTGAAACCTGTTGACTCTGATTCATCTGGAATATTCACTTTAGCATGTAAATCAATTTCTGCCTTACCTGTAGAACAATCGCCCTTGACTTCAGTCTGCAACATGCCATCAGCATCATGCATTGAGAGATAAGAGCGCAATGGATAGAATACAGGACTAAATATCGTACACTTTACCTTACTGTTTCCCCACAAATCATCACCATAAGCTTTTTCTGGGTCAGAGCCTAAAGCATACACAGATATGTAATACTGGTGTCCAGCCTCCAAGGCAAACCCTTTATTTGCCAAAGAGAAATACATCTTTCCACTGTTATCTACAAAGTAGCCGCTTTCAGCTGTAAAACCATTTAAATTGGGTACAGTTTCAGGAACGTCAGCAATCGTTGTCTCCCCATACGCTTTATCACCATTATTATATAGTCCCGCAGATGCAGGCATAGGTACACCATCCTCATCACAAATACGCCAGAATATTTTTGTTCCATTCTCAAGGGTCTTAATCGCATCTCTGTCAACATACATGTTCAACAACAAGCTATTATCATCACAGTTTGCCGCTTTCTGATACACATTCACCTTTGCATTCTTTGTATAGAACATTATCTGATCTACACAATAGTCGGCACCATTGGTGTTATCTGCATAGTTGTCTATATACACCTCATAGTCCTCATAGTCTGACAAATCAATATTGCCAGGCACCGCAATCTTGCCATACACCTGATACCACATGCCTGCCTTATACTCACCTTCTGCGGCTGATGATAACTCACACGAAAGGAACGACACCACCTGTTTTCTTTGTCCATCGGCACCAATAGCATACACCGAAGTCATAAGTCTCGGTTTCGTGTTTCCACCTGTCATATCAGCTACAACGGCAGTATAACAAAGTTCTGATCCAGAGCACAAATCAGCCTTGAATTTAAGCTTTGCTATTGTTCTCGCTTCATCAGAGGCGTCAACATAAAGAAATCCACCATATTTTCCCTTGTTTTCTCCACCAAATCTATAAGTATAGTCTTGCAGTTCAGTATCACCCTTCCACCATTTATATCGCCCGTCAATATAATCAGTCTCCGATCTCGAGACACCATCCTTATTCATAGTCCTCAGCAATATATAATCACCATGAATAGGCGAGATGCCACAGATATCACCATTGATAGTTGTACGGTATTTATTCAGTTGCGGATAGCAAAAGCCATACATCACCTCTTCCAACTCAAACGGCATATATGTATGATTTTCTGTTTGTGACGTAAGTTCTGTTGATAAAGAACCGTAGCTGTCCCTAAACGGGCCATCAAAATCCAAAGAAGCCTGCAGATCCATCTTCTCCTTCAGAAATGCAGCCCTGCGCTCATCAGGAATATTACCACTCCAATATGCTGGGGCATTTATAAAATTCATTTCATAATGTACAGCAGGTTCCTTGCCGTTCATCATTCCAACCATGTGAACACGTGAGCCATAAGTCACCGTTATCTCCTTTTTGTCTGCTACGAAACCTACTGGTTCATAGTATCCTTTCAAGGAGCTTATTTTGAATGAATGGATACGTGGCTTACCACTTGCCCCCGTAAGCGTACCATCTTTTGAACCTGCCCACTGCCCACAATATTTCCACAAACCATGTTCGTCTTCATAATATGGTATCCATGTCATATGTGTACATTCCTCAAAACCAGAACCTGATTCAATGTAATAATATGACAATCTGCCCAAATTTGCACGGACTGAGAAGTTTGTATTCTCATCTTTTACCGAAACACAAAAACGTCCGTTATCCTCAGCCAGTTCAAACATGTCAGCACCAGCAGCCTCCAGCTTTACCTTTCCTTCCTTTATCTTGTCTGCTATTACTTTTGCATGACGAATAGTAAAGATATAGCGTGTGCTTAATGTCGGCTCATGCAGCATATAGACGTCATCACCACTACCCATGATACCGTCATTATACTTACTTACATCACAGGCTATAGTAACACAATCGTCCTCACCAAAATCTTTAGCATTAAATGTAACGCCCACTTTTTCATGTGTCGGCATTTTTGAGATATTTCCTGTATTTAAAACAAACCATCCACGGCTTTCACCATTATCAGCATCAATTAATTCATTAAGGTCTGTACCTATATTAGTTATACTACTATTGTTTTTATCTGTCTCCCAGTCATACCAGCGGATATAAGCATAAGGTTCCAAAGAATTACCGTTTTTGCCTGAATCATAATCCTCAAAAGGCAAATATAAAATTTTCTGCTCTGGACTTGACGGATCAACATATACGTCATATTCCACAGTATGCACCCCCTGGCGAATGTCGCTGCTGGCTTCTTCTACAGTTCCGTCTATAGCATCAAACTTAGTTCCATCCTGTATTTTATTGTCATAGCAGTCTCCTTTCCACATATATTGTTGCACTGTGCCTTTTATTCTATTGTCATCCTTCGATGTTATATAATCACGGCCCGATGCTCCTTTGCTATGTACAAACACAAATGCTCTTGTGAATGTATAGACCAGTTTTTTCGTTATTTCGGCATCATGCGTTACATTTCCTTCTGCGTCAACGTCCGCTGTTTTATCAGATAACAGCGCAACAAGTTTATAGTCATAAAATTTCCCTGCAGGAAGTTTTACTTTTATTTTCAGATTATCAGATGTCAATATTTCACCTGAGTTATATACATATTTACCTCTCTTTGACTTATCTGTTGCTTTACCACCCGCTACCTCTATAGCGTCAGCACTACTGTCATACATGGCTCCGTCTGCCGCCATAAGATAGAACCGTGCATATTTTACATCTTGAAACTCCGTTGAAAAATCCAATGTGGTTTCCTCTGCTGCAGCAATAACACCATGTGACCTTTGTTCTGTTAAATCTTCACTCACATCACCGGCAAAATCATCAGGTTCAAAACCGTCTTTTGTGAAATGGAAAATGTATTTAACCTTTGCCGTTGGTATCTCAGCCTCACAAACTACAGTGTAGTCCTTATAACTTTCAAAAGTATTTGACGGGCAAGAGATCTGTGGATTACGAACAATATAAGAAAAATTGTTCCACAAATCATTTAAATCAAGCAAATTATTACTCCAGTCAGTAGAACTTTCATCCAAACATATTTCATTCTGGATTTGTTTAAACGGATATATTTGTCCACTGGAAGAGCCATAAATATGCCAAGAACCATCACTATAATTATTACCAGATATATTTGTTATTTTTTCCGATTTTTCATTTAGCACATACCATTTAATAGAATATTTGTTTTTCATTTCCTCAATGGTTGCCCCTAACTGTTCTGGCAAATCAGATACATCAAAATTATATTTGTCGTTAGTCCACTTTATGTATTTGTCAATTACGGTTACAGGAACTGTAAAGTTTACAGCGTATTTTGCCTGCAACACTGCAGGTTCTTTTGTTACAACGCCATCATTTTGTTCTTGAGGGTCATTTGTAGAAAATACAGCCACAAGCTGATAGTTATAGAATTCACCAGCAGGTAAAGTCAATGTACCTTTCAATACATCATCTGTAAGAGTTGAACCTGTGTAAACATAAACACCACGATTAGAAACATCTGTGACTTTGCCATTCGCAATAGTAATTTTTTTATCACCGACCAAATCAACCTGTTCTATTCCATCTGTAAGATAGAAACGAGCATATTTTACATTAGAATAGGTTTGCAAAACCTCAGAGAAATCAAAAGAATAATTAGTCTCAGTTCGGCTAATTGCTATACTTTGCAATATTGGTTCACCATTAAAAGTTCCTACAAAATCATCTGGTATTAAAATTGTCACTTTAGAAATACCAACATCTCCCCAGTCTGAGCTTATTCTAAGTCCTTCATCCAACGTTATATAATTAAGACGTTCACTTGTCAACTCAAAAATGAAACATCTTTTTTGTTGGTTAAAATATGTCGAAGATTGTTGGAAATATCCACCATAATCTCCTTCCCATAAATTATTATAAGAGTTTTTACTTGCTATATATATACGGCTCGAATTATCTGCCATGTAAACACAAAGATAAGAACCTGCTTTTACATCATTAAAAGCAGTTTCAGATATAGATTGTTCGCTTTTTATAGGATAAGTCAATTCTGTAAGTTCTATCTCTTCCGCATGCACACTTCCCCAAGCAAAAATCATCAGCGAAAACACAAGTGCAGCCCGGCGGACGATGTCTGTCGGGCATGATATGAATTGGAGGACATGTGTAATGGCATATCCCATTATGTTATAACGTCTTGACTTCATCATAGTTATTGACTTTATCATAGTTTTATATCGTTTTTATTTTACAGTTTCTTTTATTACAACAACAATCCCCGGCATGCTGATGCCGGGGAAACATACGCTGATGCTTCTTGTTTATTCACATAAAATTAGAGGAGCACCACAGTATGCCAACCCAGTCTTTATGTGAAATCAACATGTCAAAGATCGAATCCATGGCTTTGCAGCCCCGTTATGTTATTTGTCGTTTTTTCAGTAATCAATGCGGACGGCGCGGAAGCGCATTACGCTTGACAGGCGACAGCATTCTGTCGGCAGAAAGCACCATATTGAAGCGGTAAATCATATACCGCTCGTAAGTGGGTGTATGAAGTTTTACTTTAAACTCATGGTATACACTCTTTTCACCGTCACTGCTTGGCTTGGCAATGTTTCCAAAGATAAAGGGTGAGAAACCATTCCATGTGGTCTGGGTGTCGAGCACAGGAATGCCACCGTTCTCTGAACCGTCAACAGTGGAGGGAGTAGTCTCCACGACATAAAAACCACCGGGATTGCCATCCGTGGAAAGAGTTCCACCAAATGTGTCGTATGTGAGCCAAGAGTTAGCCCAATCGGTATTCAGCGTCCAATATGCGCCATCTGTTCCACCAGCATTATACGGAACAGAACTGTTATCCGACATTTTAGTAACCTTCGGCACAAGATGGAAATGACCGTAGTCATGGAAAATCATCTCATATAGATTTTTGCTTTCATCAAGAGTTCTTACCGATACAGGCAACACGCCTATAGGCGGGAAGTCATACGGGACAAGCTCCAGCTTATAATCATCAAGAGTTATAGGTATTATGCGGTAATCGTTGCGAGCTATGTAATTCCATTTGCCCGTATCATCGGATTCAGCATTACTGTTATCTATCACAGAATAACGGTATTCTCCGTTATTGAAAGTAAGAGTAAGTTCAAAAAGTTTTTCGTTATTCTTTGGTTCGGCACTCTCGTTTATATAAAAAGTTATTGATTTTTTTTCATCATTTCCAATCGTTTGTTCCTCAGTTAAAGCAGGACTAAACACACCTGTTGTGGCATCACTGCTGAGATTTGGCTGTATATCACCATGATAATAATTCATGTCATCAGCTCCTTCTGTCAGGTTCGGCAGCAGTTTGAGGTTAGTTTCCCCGTCCTTGGGATTGTCCGTTATATTACTGATGGCAATGTTCTTAAGAATCACATTTGCCCCCGTCTTATTGGTTATATCCAACTTCATCTTTGCCAGCATACGGACAACAATAAGGTCCTTCGTCACATTTCCTGTAATGGTAAATGTCTGCTTATTGCTCATTGGAATACCTGTTGAGCCGAAACCATTATCAACACCCGTTTTAAAGTTATTGCCAGCAACAGCCACCGACACATTGTCGACATTGATTGTTCCACTTACCTCCGTAGCCTCCACAACAACGCCATCATTTGACGGCTCATCCATTGTGAGTGTTGTTATCCCCAGCAATTCCTTCACCTTAACCACTGACATATTAGCAAAGGAATAAAGATGATGAGTGCCGTTTGGCAACTCTATGTCTTCAGCCACTACATCTATTTCACGTTCTGCCTCAGCTGAAGGTTTGCATGCAAACACCTTTTCCGCTTTGTTACTTGCATCAGCTATCACCACCACCCAGATGTTCATCATCTCATCATTGGTGGCATTATTATCCTGCCATGTGGCACGGGTACTACTACCTCTGCTATCGGCAGTACCTATCCGCAGTGTCACCTTTGACATTCCGTCATTAGGAGCATCGGGACCATCAGTCACAACATCATCGTTGGACGAGCATGCAGCCAAAAGCATCATTAAGGCAATAAGTGCAACATTGTAGTATATATATCGTATCTTACTCATAGCAGTCATTATTTTTTACATGTATATTGGTTTGTGCGTGAACACATCCCATTTCTTCACCTTTATGTTGAGTGTGATGGAAGATGATCCCGTCACCTCCTTGTTTATCTTCGAGATGTACACCCTGTAGATATTGTTGCGAACAATGCCAAACTCCATGGCATTGGCAGAAGTAGCCTTCTCTGTTGCAACAAGTTCCGCACCAAGCATGGCATGATAGGCAGAGGCAGACGAACCGTTATGACGCAGATAACCATAGTAAATGCGGTGCTGTGGCTCTCCCGTTCCACCTACATAATAATCACCCTCAATGGCAAGCCCCGTAGCGTAATTATACAGCAACGATGCATTCCAAAGAGTGTTTTCGAAAGAATAGGCAATGATAAGGTTGTCACCTTTCTTACCGCTGTCTTCAAAAGAAGCAATACCGCCATTTGATGTCAAAGCGGCGTAAAGGTCTGCAGCACTCCGATAGAAAGGATTAGTATTAATGGCAATAGTCTCTGCCGGTTTTATATCCAGCAACTTATTCTGGAAATAAGTAAGCTCACCACCTCCTTTTGTTGTAGTGGCAGGGTCAACGACATAGTTTGAGCCAGTCTCATCAACAAGCCAGCTTGGAGTGAAGCCATCATCGATCTTGTAAGTAAGACGCTTTAAGAGATATTCGCCACCATTGTTTGTATCGTAGTGATTCAGATTGAACGGCATGATGCCTGTCACAACAAAACAGTCATCAGTGGTATTATCACCATCATATACCTTATATTCATAGCCATTTTTATCTGCATTATATGTGCCGTTTACCGCCCAGAAGTCTATGCGTGCGGCAAGGCGCTCTATGCGTATATCCTTATATCTATAAACTATCTTTTGGGGAACTGTTTTGTCAACATAAGCTTTTGCAAGTGAAATCTCGCTGTCTGCTTCCGAAGACATGATAAAGTTGGTGGCGATATTTGCCGTGGTTCCTTCATATAGTTTATCACGCATCACCATGTTGCGCACAACATTTAGAGTTGATGAGCCGGCTGTGATTGTTTCTGTAAGGTCCTTGTTTGCCACAATTATGGCATGATATGTTTTCTCGGGGTCGAATGTAGTCCCAGACACAAGCCGGTCACCTGTGGTATAGACAGCCTCATCAGTCTTGTCAATATACTGGCTGCCGGGAGTTTCACGGCTTACAAGGGTTGTCTCATAATAATCCACAAAGTCAATAGTTGGATCTTTTGCAGTATTTATGCCTTTATCATCCTGATAAAGAATCACGGTGATACCGCTAACTTCGTTCTCACGCTCCAGTCCCGCCTCACGTCCGTCACCGTTCTCACCTGCGGCAGGCTGATTACCAGCACGAGTTGCAGAATGCCCGCCACTCACTGTCACAGACAAGTTTATATATTGCCTCACATCCACAGACGGTTCTTGCGGACACTCCTCACCGTCGCTCATCTGGCAGGCAGTGAGCATCGGTGCGACAGTCAGCAGCAGTATGACCGTCCCCAAAGACGTGATTCTATGTATTATATTTGAATTATGCATCATAAAACGAAGTTCTACAAAGTCAATTATGAATTATGAATTAACTTAAAGTTCCACGTATTGTATTCTCTTTGCCCACGACAGCACGTCGATGCACACGCTAAGGTATTGCCAGCGGTCGCCACGGAGGAAGAACTCCAGACGGTAGTCGTACTCGCGGTCAAGATATTCCTGCGGCTGATAGCTGTATATCTCGTATGCCGTGCGTCCCTCGCTGAGGATATAGGGCAGGTTTATCGTAGCGACATTCTCACCCGTTGACTTCTTGCGTATGCAGAGCACCGCGTTCTTGTCAACATCGGCGTTATAGGTCAGGCGGTTGAACATCAGGTCGTAGTGAGCCGATCGCTCCACTCCCGTTGTTCCTCCCGCATCGAAGGTTGTAGTCCACTGTGCGTATGGTCTATATACCAACGAGTCGGTGGGCGTAATCATTTCGTTCTTATAGTCAGCATCCCCGTTGGCATCGAGAATGAACACCTCGTAGTCGTCGTGGTTCACACTCTCGGGCTTGTCAAGCTCTCGCAGCGATATGTTGAGATGCTTTGTGTAGCGTATCAGGCTCACCGTGGCGTATGTAGGCTCACCGCCGGTAAGCGTGAAAGTCTCCTGGGCATTAGTCTGCACACTGCCGTCCCTACCCAGATGGTAGCGGGTGGCTGTTGGCTGTTCGGCAGCCGAAGCCTGTGTCGTAATCAGCGTATGCCACAGAGTGTCGAGCGGAGCTTCTGCCGACACATCATAGTAAGGTGACTTTGCTGAAACCTTGCGGTCAAGGCTTATTGTCAGCTTGTTTCGGTTGTCACCTGCGGCAAGCTCAGTGTGGCGGTATTTTGCTCCCGGTGTCTGCAAAGCTGTGTTCCAGTCCTTTTGCAGCGCCACTGCCGAGAGGCGGTAGGTGTGACCGGGCGCCAGCTCCTGTTCGGTGAAATGAATGTTGTATCCATATCCCGAGAGCTGGCTTCCGATCACAGTCCGCTGTACGACAAGCTTGTCGGATTCATCAAACACGTAGAGCGTCACCGCCCCGACATGATCCTTAAACATGTCGGCACGCTGTATGTTGTAGTCATATACAAAGTTGACATACAGCCCAGTCGGGCAGTCGCTCAAGTCTTCCGTCATCATGTCGCAACTGCTCAGCACAGCCGCAACCATAATCATCTGTAAACTCTTCCGTATGATGTTTCTAACGTTCATTGTCGCAAATTGTTTATATTCTATATATAATTAATGTATTCTTTATCCTTTGTAAGTTTCGGTAAATAATGTCATCAGAAGATCCAGCCCTGAATACGCTTAGCCCAAGAGAGGACATTTATTTTCACCGAGATATACTTACTGTTCACATTATCATCTGGTGTGTCATCGCCACCTTCAGGTGTAACAACGGCTCCAGGTTCAACAGGCGAGCCTATATGACCGAATTTAGTAATTTCAACATCATACCAGTTGTTACGCACCATACCATAACGGCCAAGATAGTTGTTCTCCACGCCTTTAGTGTTAGCAGGGTAAGCTTCTGTCACGCCCCCCACTGCAGGCTTTGTTGTTTCCCATGTGTTCCATGGAGCAAGGTCTTCAGTATTAATGTTGCTGGCAAAGTGCATAAAACGTGCCTCATAATACATCACACCCTTCGTATATTTCAACACCTCAACATAATTATTGGCAGTTGCAGCAGCACCTGCAATAGCGTTATTTATTTCGGTTGCATCAAAACCATCTTTAAGGTTTGTTGCCAAACTGTTACTAATCTTTGTATTGCTGCCGTCTATAGTATATTTACCTGTAGACTCATCAATATTCCAATCCCAAGTAAATGACTCTGCAATCAGTTTTACAGGATCTATACCCGACTTTAGATTTTTCTCAATTGTCGCCTTCAAGCCTGCATCTTCAATAAACGCTTTTTGTAAATAAGTTTGAGCATCGTCCAATGTGTACTTTTTATTAGCACCGTTCACTGTATAAAAATCATCTTTACTTGTTGTTTGCACTTTTATAATTGCGCGCGTTGTGTTGCGATAAGTTTGATGTGCCACATCAAAAGTATTTTCATGACAATATTGCGGCGTATTTAAACCTACATAAGAATCTGAGCCTCTCCTCATTTTTGCGGCACTCACATTGTCAGAATACTGCGGGTCAACACACCAATAAGTACGATAATAATCAACCTCTGGCTGTATTGGAGTTGTACCCAGCTTTACGTGACCGGCAAAACGATAGTTTGGAGTTGCGAAAGCCTCTGAAGAATAGCCCATATATTCAGCCTCTCCCATATTTCGCACAAGATAAGAGGTTGACTCCATATTGTCCAAACACCATTCTATACTATTTGGTTCGATCTCAAGTCCATCAATTTCATTACAAGCATCTTTGCCAATCCTTAAAGTAGCCTTTGCCACAGCGCGCTCCACAAAAATAGAACCTGCAGGATTATTTTTTGCCTCTGCCTCAGTATCCTTAATACAGTCGTCTGCCAACTTGACCAACACGTTAAGGTTTGACTTCGCAGGTGCTGCTGAAGCATTTCCACCTGACACGTTAGACAATACTGCATTTGTCATAAAGAAGTTATCCTTTGCCTGCAATGGAAGTTCAGTAATTGCAGTCTGCAAATCTGAGATTGTTGTCGTACCTGATTCGAGTTTATACTTACCAGTTGCACCCGCTTTATTAGCATCTATTGTCAAATCGCTTAATGTAAATACTTTATTATAGTTAATCAGTACAAGCGCCCACAAATCTTTTGTATAAGTATCATCAACCTGTGCCACCGACTGATAACTTGTTGTAATATTATCATTATCCTCATCTTTAACTATGGGCAAAGTTAAATCATTTGCATAATAGAATGTTGCATCAGCCTCTGACGAGCCATGGAAGAGAAGCAGCATGGCATTATTCACCACGTATTCACCAGGATCACCATCATCATAATTGTCGTTAAGGGCACGTGTAGACGGCGTTGTAGGAAGATTAATGGTTACGGAAATGAATCCCTTACCATCTTTTTCTCCACCATTACCATTGTCCACCACATCATTTGATGAACATGCGGCAAACAGCATTCCCGCAGCCGCAAAAGATAAAAGTTTTAATTTTTTCATAGCTGTTATTTATTTAATGATTTTGTATATTTTGTTATTCACTCACAGATTTATGTGAACCAGTCATCGCTGCTCCTTTATGGTGTTGCGGTTCACACTCACGTCCATGCCCAGCTTCTCGGCACGGGCGAGTGCTGCCTCGGCCTCGTCCCAGCGCTGCAACTGCATGTAGAGCACGGCACGGGCATTCTCTGCCTCGGCACTGTCGCCTGCACGCATGAGCAGGGTCTCAGCCTTGAGGGTGTCCTTCTGCCGCAGAGCCACGTTAGCAAGGTTGATGATTGCGGCAGTGGAGTCGGGATAGACATTTGCAGCTATCTGCATCACACGGTTGTAGTCGTCGCTGTAAGGCTCAAAGGTATGCGCCACGTTCCACATCTCATAGAGTGAGAGCTGCTGTGGCTTGGTCTTGATAATCTCCGCAGCCTCGGCAGTGGTGAACTCATCTATGCGGAAACGTATCTCGTAATCCGAACGGCGCAATGACGGATAGACGTTCTTCAAGAGATAGCGGTAGTCATCGGGATAGCGCAGCTTTATGCGCCACTCCTTCGGGTCGGGGTCAAGAGTAGAGTCATCGATGATGGCGAGAACGGCAGCCTTGTTGGGCAGTACGTCCTCAGAGAGACCCACCACAGCCTCGCGCAGTCCTATCCAGTTCTCAGGTGTAGCCTCAGCCTTGGCAAACACGCTTGAGGGCAATGAATACTGGTGGCGCACATAGTCGGTGAGCGACTTGGCGCGGTTGGTGGCAAGCATACGGTTATGGTCGTAAGGACTCTCGGGCGACGCCCAGCCGTGAATCTGTATGCGGTCCACATGTATGTGCTTATCTGCCACCATAATGTCGAGCGTATCGGTAATCTTGCGCAACTCGCGGCGGTTATCCATATAGTCGGGCTTCATCTCCCAACGGTTCACCACGAAGGTGATGTATGCCGTGCCGTGCAGACTGCGCGGCGCCTTGTAGGTGTCAGGCACCATGTCCACAATATTATATATAGGGTCGGGCGGCATGAGCGTGCCAAGCAGTTCCCGCTGTGAGCGTAGAGTGTCGCCACAGCCGCAAAGGTCGCACTCCACCAGCACATCGGCTCCCTTGTGCCACGGCTGCTGGTCTACAGTCTCGGTGTAGGCATAAGTCTGCGGACGATCGTTGTAACGGCGAAGAGTCTCACAGTTGTCAGCATATAGCGGGTCTATACCGTCGCGGTCGAACACAATTTTCTGTGTGCGTCCCGTGGCAATGAAAGTCTTCAGACGCTGGGTGTGCTGTCCGTCCTTAGAGCGGATTACTGGCGTGAAGGCACGATAGCGGTTGGAAGCCACGCGCATGGAGTCGAGCACGAAGTTCATAGTGACGATGGTCTTCTGCTGTGTGCGTTCCACCTTGTAGCCGTCCACAATAAGGCGGTTGCCTCCAGCTTTCTCTCCAACAAAGGTTATGGTTTTCTGCGCACCGGTCAAAACAAAGGCGACGGCTGCAAGTACAGATGTCAATATATAGCGCTTCATAATAGTGTTGAGTGTTAAGTGTTCAATGTTCAGTTATCAGTGTTCAATGTTCAGTGTTGAGTGTTAAGTTATTAGAACAGATACATCAGCGAGAGCGCCAGCTTTGTGGGACCGACATAAATTTTGTGTCCGTCGTCCACCTTATTGCCGCAGGTGCCGCACTTAAATTTGTCATACTCAATATATGCCGCGCCCACACCTATGGCAGCCTCGATGTTCCAATGGCGAGACAACACTTTCTGATAGCCATAGCTGATACCGCCGCCAGCATACCAACCCTCGAAACGATGGTCCTGAAGGTCTTTCCACCATCCAAAGGGCATCTTGATATTGGTGGCGTTGTACTCGCCGCCCAATGCATGAATGCCAATAAAAGAGCCGTTGAAGCGGTGACAGAACCAATAGCGGTATTCAGGATTTACCAGCCAGTGTTTGAGATACTTGCGGTCGTCACCATGACCGAACTTCCATGGATTAAGGCCATAGAACACCTGCATAGAATGTTTCTTGCCAACACCTATTTCCAAACCGACATTTGGAGTGGTGGCTGCGTCGTAGAGCAAATTAGTCTTCAGCGCAACTTGTTGGGCATTTGCCCCCCCCATTGCCGAAAAGCAACATCACGGCAAATATAGCCGATAATTGTAGTTTCACATTCATGGTCAAAATTATATTTGTTTATACTGTTAGTTTTGTATTTATTCCCTTTATTTTAAAAGGTTTTTCTGGTCTATATCGTAGTTTATACAGTTTAACAACTGTTATTTGGTTTGCAAAAGTAACAAAAAAATCAGAAACTTCAAAAAATAATTTAAATTTTAACATAAATTACACAAACGCATTGGGGCAACTAAATTATTCCCATCCATTGCAGGATATACGGGGTGAGAATGGCAGTAAGAATACCGTTGAGTGTAAGTCCCAGACTGGCGTATGCCCCACATTTCACGCTGCGCTCCATCACGGCTGAAGTGCCAACGGCATGAGAGGCTGTGCCCATTGACAGTCCTTGTGCTATGGGACTTTTCACATGACCGATGCTGAGCATCTTGAATCCCATAAGGGCTCCGATAAGTCCCACACACACCACCACGGCAGCAGTAAGCGAGGGTATGCCATTGAGACTTGACGTCACCTCCATGGCAATAGGTGTGGTGACAGATTTCGGTGCAAGTGAAATCACCACATCGGGGGTGGCTCCCATATACTTGGCTATCAGGACAACACTGACAATGCCGACAGTGCAGCCCACAAGCTGCGAGATAAGTATTGGCACAAGCTGCTTCTTTATCTGCTCCAGCTGCTGGTAGAGCGGTACACCCAGTGCCACCACGGCTGGCTTAAGCCAAAACTCAATCATCGCCCCACCCTTCTGGTAGGTTTCGTATGGAATATCAGTTACTTCGAGGAAACATATCAGCAGGGCGATGGTTATCAGAATGGGGTTGAGCGCAATAATTGCCGTGCGCTTCTGCAGCAGTTTCGCAAGAAAAAACAGTCCGAAGGTAAGGGCTATAAGAAAATATTGATTACTGAGAAATTCCATTGTTTTTATTTTTATGTGTGTTGTTTCTGTTATTATTTAGACATTAAATATCCGTGTCGTCTTTATCCTTACTCTTTTTCGCCGATGACGGCATGTGACGGCGCACAATCTGATGCACCTGTCCAGTGACCACAAGCACAATGACTGTGCTCACCACAGTAGCGGTAACAATGGGCAACAGCTGTGCCTGAATGATGTCGAAATAAAGCATGAGCGCCACTCCCGGCGGCACAAAGAAAAATCCGAGGTTGGCTATAAGAAAGTCGGTAAGCCCCTTCACCCACTCCAGCTTTATCCATCCAAGCTTTAGCAGAAGAGTGAGCAGCAACATTCCGATGATGCTCGACGGCAGCCGTAAACCTGTGAGCCAAACGATAAGCTCGCCCACAGCCATGCAGCCGAATAAAATACTACATTGCCTAATCATACTATATATAATTAATGTGTCGTTATCCTGTCTTTACTTCATTATCCATTTGCCGTCCCTTGACACCATCGGCACGCAAATCTCCTCTTTTGTGCTGTCGGCAAACTGTATGTTGAGCAGAGCATATACCACCTTCTGTATAGTGTCGGCAGTGGCATTGCTCACATCCACCGAAGCTATGCCGCCATGCGCCTCTTTTTGCTGCGCCAAAAACATCTTGATGTTGGCACGCTGCTCGTTCTTAAAACCTTCGGGCATGCTGTCATAGCCAAGGGTGCCCTCAAGATAGTGCTCTATATCGCCCTGCTGCAGATGCTGGTAATAGCCTTTTGCCGCAAGCGCTGCCAACTGTTCGGGAGTGGGACCCTGAGCACGTTTGCAGCCTGCCGCGGCAAAGACTATTGCGGCAAGGAATGCCGTCTTTATTAATAAACGCATTATTTCTGCCTAATAAACACATTTATCGGGCAGCCCGTGAGCGTCCAGTTCTCGCGTATCTTGTTTTCGAGAAAACGCCTGTAAGGCTCCTTTACGTACTGTGGCAGATTGGCGTAGAACACAAACGAGGGTATTTGTGTGTTTGGCAACTGCGAACAATATTTAATCTTAATGAACTTGCCTTTTACCGATGGTGGTGGATAAGCCTCCACAAGCGGCAGCATAGTCTCATTGAGCCTGGTGGTTCCAATCTTTATCGTGCGGTTGAGATACACCTGCTTGGCAGTCTCAAGCACCTTGAATATGCGCTGCTTGGTGAGCGCCGATGCAAAGATGATTGGAAAATCCACGAATGGTGCCATGCGGCTGCGTATGGCATTCTCGAAAGTCTTTATTGCCTCCTGGGTCTTATTCTCCACAAGGTCCCATTTGTTTACAACCACCACCAGCGACTTGTTGTTCTTCTGTATCAGCTGGAAGATGTTCATGTCCTGAGCCTCAATGCCTCGTGTGGCATCAATCATAAGGATGCACACGTCGGAGTTTTCGATGGCACGGATAGAACGCATCACACTGTAGAATTCCAGATTCTCGCTCACCTTGTTTTTGCGACGTATGCCGGCAGTGTCAACGAGATAGAAATCAAATCCAAACTTGTCGTACTTGGTGTATATGCTGTCGCGGGTGGTTCCGGCAATCTCGGTCACAATGTTGCGGTCCTCGCCGATAAAAGCATTGATGATGCTGCTCTTGCCTGCATTAGGACGACCGACCACGGCAAAACGCGGTGTGCCGTCCTCAACATCGTCCTGCTCCACGGCATCAAGTTTCGACAGCACAACGTCAAGCAAATCGCCTGTGCCGCTACCAGTGGCAGCGCTCACGCAGAACGGCTCACCCAATCCCAGTTTATAGAACTCGGCGGCATAATACTGCTGTTCATTGTTGTCGGTCTTGTTTGCCACAAGAATCACCGGCAGTTTGGTGCGGCGCAGAATCTGTGCCACATCCGAGTCAAGGTCGGTCACTCCATTCATCACGTCCACAAGAAACAGCACAAGGTCAGCCTCCTCTGTGGCAATGATTACCTGCTTGCGTATCTCTTCCTCAAATATATCATCGGAGTTCACCACCCATCCGCCGGTGTCAACCACCGAGAACTCCTTGCCGTTCCACTCACACTTGCCATACTGGCGGTCACGTGTGGTGCCAGCCTCATCGCTCACAATGGCGTGGCGAGTCTTGGTCAGTCGGTTAAAAAGTGTGGATTTGCCAACATTTGGGCGTCCCACTATAGCTACTAAATTTCCCATATCTTTTTAATTACGAATTACGAATTTTGAATTACGAATTGTTCTCGCTACGCTGCGATTATGAATTATAGAATTATTAATTGATTATTATAAATTACGATTACGAATTGTTATTACGAATTTAAATTATAAATTACAGCTGCCGGGATACTGCGCCAACGAATAATTCTTCATTGAATAATTCTTCATCGGCTTCAGCCGACAATTCGTAACTCGTAATTCAAAATTCGTAATTCCATCATGGATTATACCCGAAACTGTCGAGCTCTTTCTGCGAGCTGCGCCAGTCCTTATCCACTTTCACAAACACCTCAAGGTAAATGCTCTTGCCGAAGAACTTCTCCAGTGCCTTGCGGCTCTCGGTGCTTACTTTTTTCAGCGCATAGCCCTGATGTCCTATGATTATTCCCTTTTGCGACTCACGCTCCACGAATATCACCGCATTGATGTGTATGTGGCGGTCGTCTTCCTTAAAGCGGTCAACCTTCACCTCCACGGCGTAAGGTATCTCCTTGTCGTAATAGAGCAGAATCTTCTCGCGGATTATCTCGCTCACGAAGAATCGTGCCGGCTTGTCGGTCAGCTGTTCTTTGTCGAAGTATGGCGGACTGTCGGGCAGCAGCTCCTTGATACGCTTCAGCAGAATGTCGGTGCCAAACTTATTCTTTGCCGAGATAGGCAGAATCTCTGCGTTGGGCAACAGCGAGTGCCACTTTGTGACTATATCGCCCAGCGTCTTCTGGTCGCTCTCGTCAATCTTGTTTATCAGCAGCAGCACGGGGATGGTCATCTGCTGCACCTTCTCCAGAAACTCCATGTTCTTCTCCGGGTTCTCCACCACATCGGTGACATAGAGCAGCACATCGGCATCAGTGAGTGCCGACTCCGAAAATGCCAACATCGACTCCTGCAGCTTGTAGTTGGGCTTCAGCACACCGGGAGTGTCTGAAAATACAATCTGCATCTCGTCAGTGTTTACTATTCCCATGATGCGGTGGCGCGTGGTCTGCGCCTTGAATGTGGCAATGCTTATGCGCTCTCCCACAAGCCGGTTCATCAGTGTCGACTTGCCCACATTTGGATTACCGACTATGTTTACAAAGCCTGCTTTATGCATACAATCTGTATAATTAATGTGTAATTTTAGTGTGCAAAGTTAAGGATATTTTGCCATAGCACAAAATTTACACTATTATTTTTATGTTTTTTTATGCCAGACAGCATTTTTGACCATCGGCATTATCCTTTCCTTTTTCTTATCAGCTCCATTTCGTGCGCCTTGAGCTTTTTCAGCAGGTCGCTGGCAAACACGAAGTCGGTGAGTTTTTCGTTTTCGCTTCCCATCACGTCGGCGCTAACTCCCTGCCACTCCTTTGAGCCCTGATAGATGAACACGATGTTCTCGCCGATGCCCATCACCGAGTTCATGTCGTGGGTGTTGATGATGGTGGTTATCTTATACTCGTGGGTAATGCTGTGGAGCAGTTCATCGATAACGAGCGATGTCTTTGGATCGAGTCCCGAGTTTGGTTCATCGCAGAACAGGTATTTTGGATTCAGGGCTATGGCACGGGCAATGGCGACACGCTTCTGCATACCTCCCGAAATCTCGCCGGGATATTTAGCCTCGGCTCCCGTAAGGTTCACACGGTCAAGACAATACTGCGCACGCTTCTCGCGGTCGGTGCGGTTCATGTCTGAGAACATATCGAGCGGGAACATCACATTCTCAAGCACAGTCTGTGAGTCGAACAGTGCGGCGCTCTGGAATATCATTCCCATCTCGCGGCGCAGGAGTATCTTCTCCTTCTTGGTCATCTTCACAAAGTCGCGCCCGTCGTAGAGCACGTGTCCGCTTGTAGGCTCAAGCAGTCCCACGAGGTTTTTCACCAGCACGGTTTTTCCCGAACCGCTCTGACCGATTATGAGGTTGGTCTTGCCGTCCTCAAACACTGTACTTATATCTTTCAGGACTTCCTTGTCACCGAACGATTTACAAAGGTGCTGTATCTCTATCATGACAACAACTGGGTTAAGAACACATCAGAACAAAGAATAAGAACGCTGCTGCTCACCACTGCGTCGGTGCTCGCCTTGCCCACATTCACCGAGCCTCCCTCAACGGTATAGCCGAAGTAGGACGCCACGCTGGCAATGATATAGGCAAAGAACACGCTCTTGATGATACTCATCCATACAAACCACGTGTTGAACGAGTGCTGCAGTCCAAGCGTAAGGTCCTCGGGCGACAGCACATGCCCAACGTATGCCGTGGCATAAGCTCCGAGGATGCCCGTTGCCGACGAGAAAATCACGAGAAACGGCATGATGGTTATCATTCCGAATATCTTGGGTAAAATGAGATAGCAGGCTGAGTTCACTCCCATTATGTCGAGAGCGTCAATCTGCTGCGTCACCCTCATTGTGCCAATCTCAGATGCAATGTTTGAGCCCACCTTTCCAGCAAGGATAAGACACATGATGCTCGACGAGAACTCAAGCAGCATTATCTCACGGGTGGTATATCCCGTAACCCACCGCGGCATCCACGGACTCTGGATGTTGAGCTTCATCTGTATGCAAATCACTGCGCCGATGAAGAACGAGATGAGCAGCACTATACCTATGGAGTTGACGCCGAGCTGCGCCATCTCCTTAACGTATTCCTTAAAAAACATACGCATACGCTCCGGACGTGAAAACGCGCGTCCCATCAGCATGAGATAGCGCCCCAGCGTATCCAACCATCTAAATATCATAACCGTAATTTTGTTATTTAATTTGCAAAGTTACGAATAAGCGAGCACACTGCAAAAGAAAGAGAATATTTTTATATTTTTTTTTGCTTTGCCGAGCACTCGGCAGCACAGTTTTCACGGCAGACAATCAGCGATTCAGAACTCTAATTCGGCGATTTAGGATTCCAATTCGGCGATTTTGGCACGCCAATCGCCGATTTACGGCGCGCAATACTGCAAAATAAAAAAAACATTAAAAATGTTCTCTTTCTTTTGCAGTGTGCTCGCTTATTCGTAACTTTGAATAAGTTACTTTCGCTCGACAATGCAAAAATAAAAAAAACATTAAAAATGTTCTCTTTCTTTTGCAGTGTGCTCGCTTATTCGTAACTTTGCACATTAATTTATACAACAACGCAACAGGATGGGTAAACCCGACTTCACAAAAACACTGACACAGACAGTAAGACAACTGTCGGAACAGAGGACACTGAAAGGATTGTGCCACCACCATCGCGACGGATATCCACTGCCGTCGGGAAAGGTGCTCGAAGAGATTGTAGAACTGGTAAGGGCTATTATCTTCCCTGGATATTTCGGGCATTCGAGCGTCAACACCCGGACCATAGAATATTATATAGGGGTGAACGTGGAAAGGTTGCAAAAACTTCTTACTGACCAGGTGACGGCAGGGCTATGCTTTGCAGGAGAAGACACCGACGGATGTGAGGAAGCCGGCAACAGCGATGACTACGACACAAAGAAACTAACGGAAACAGCACGCAAGGCACAAAGCATAGCCACACAGGTGGTGGCAAAGCTGCCCGAACTGCGCCGGATGCTTGCCACCGACGTGGAGGCAGCCTATCACGGTGACCCTGCCGCCAAGAACTACGGCGAGATAATATCGTGCTACCCCGTGATAAAGGCATTGACCAACTACCGCTTTGCCCACGAACTGTTAGTGGCAGGAGTGCCGCTCATTCCGAGGATGCTCACTGAAATGGCGCACTCGGAGACGGGCATTGACATTCACCCCGGAGCCACCATCGGGCACCACTTCACAATAGACCACGGCACGGGCGTGGTGATTGGCGCCACCTGCATCATAGGCAACAACGTGATGCTGTATCAGGGCGTGACACTGGGCGCAAAGAACTTCACGCTCGACGAAAGCGGACACCCGATAGACCTGCCGCGCCACCCTATTATAGAGGACAACGTGACGATATACTCCAACTCAAGCGTGCTGGGAAGAATCACCATCGGTCACGATACAGTGATAGGAGGCAACGTGTGGGTGACCCACGACGTGGCACCTCACTCACGGCTGCTGCAACACCGCGCCGCCACGGAAAAGAGTTAGTGTTTTAATTAAGAAGATTAAGGAAATTCAGGAAGATTAGGAGATTTAGGAATATTAAGAGATTTAGGAAAATTAGAAATCCTACAACTCCTACCCCTCTTACAAAAAAAATAATTACAGCTAAAAAAAGTTATGCAAAACGATTTGAATTGCTTGCAGGAGCAAGAATTTGAAATGATTGCCAAGACGTTCATGGGACTGGAACCTGTACTGGCAAAAGAGTTGACACAACTGGGTGCCAACAACATTCAGATAGGACGACGCATGGTGTCGTTCACAGGCAACAAGGAGATGATGTACCGTGCCAACTTCCAGTTGCACACTGCCATCAGAATCCTCAAGCCAATAGCACACTTTAAGGCAAAGTCTGCCGATGACGTGTACAACGAGATAATGAATATTGACTGGACGAAGTACCTTAGTCTGGAAACGACTTTCGCAGTAGACACCGTGGTGTTCTCGGAAGAGTTCCGCCACTCAAAGTTCGTGGCATACAAGGTGAAGGATGCCATCGTGGACCAGTTCCGCGAGAAGACCGGGAAACGTCCTAACATAAGCATAAGCAACCCCGACATACGTCTGCACATACACATTGCCGAGGATGACTGCACACTGTCGCTCGACTCATCGGGCGACAGCCTGCACCGCCGCGGCTACCGTCAGGAAAACGTGGAGGCACCCATCAACGAGGTGCTCGCAGCAGGACTGATAATGATGACGGGATGGCAGGGAGATACTGATTTCATCGACCCCATGTGCGGCAGCGGCACAATGCTCATCGAGGCTGCACTCATTGCCAAGAACATGGCGCCGGGAATATTCCGCAAGGAGTTTGCCTTTGAGAAATGGAACGACTTCGACGCAGACCTGTTCGACGAAATCTACAACGACGACAGCATGGAGCGCGAGTTCACACACAAGATAAAGGGCTACGACGTGGACATAAAGGCGGTGAACACTGCAATAATGAACGTGAAGGCAGCAGGATTCTCAAGCGACATAACTGTGGAGCAGGCTGACTTCAAGGACTTCCAGCAGCCAAAGGAAAAGGCGATAATGGTGACCAACCCTCCTTACGGCGAGCGCATATCAACCCCGAACCTGCTCGAAACATACAAGATGATTGGTGAAAGGCTGAAACACCAGTTCACAGGCAACGAAGCATGGATTCTGAGCTACCGCGAAGAATGCTTCGACCAGATTGGACTGAAGCCTTCTATAAAGATTCCCGTTTTCAACGGTTCATTAGAGTGCGAGTTCCGCAAGTATCAGATGTTCGACGGAAAGCTGCGCGAGTTCCGCAACGACGGCGGAATAGTAAAAACCGAAGAAGAGAAGCAGCAGATGTCTGAAAAGCACCGTTTCAAGAAGAACCGTGAGTTTAAGAAGCGGTTGGATGAAAACGAAGAGAACGAGGCTGCCGACCTGCTCAACTTCAAGTTCCACTATAAGGAGCGTCAGGAACAGCGCAACGCACGTCCGCGCTACAAGAGCCGCGATGAAGAAAGCAACAACAACAACCGCGAGACAAAATTCCGCAAACGTAACGACGGCAAGCGCAGCGAAGACTGGCGCAACAACAGTAAGCGCGACTATAAGGACCGCGAAAACCGTGGCGGTCACGAACGTTTCGACCGCAGCGGAAAAAGATTTAAGAAATGAAATAAGGGGAAAGATGAAACTAAAGAACATCATTATGGCTATGGCACTGGCAACAACACTTGGCGCAGCTGCACAGGACTTGAAACAGTTCTCGCTTGAGGACCTCAACTTCGGCGGCACCAACTACCGCCGGATGGTGCCAAAGAACATCCATCCCGCATGGTGGGGCGATATACTGATGTATCAGGACAGCGACGAGTTCGGAACACTGGATCCAAAGACAGGCAAGCACAACAAGCTTGCAACAGTGACTGACGTTAACGAGGCTCTGGAAAGGGTTGACGGAAGCAAGGTGAGCTGGCTGTTCTACACCGAGTTTCCCTACGCCGGCAAGCCGCTGGCGCTCATTGCCAACACCAGGAAACGAATGCTCTACGACTGGAGACAGCAAAAGGTGGTGTGGACACAGAGCTGCGAGGGCGAGACCCATGCCGACTGGAACGCACAGTCGCGCGCAGTGGCTTACGTGAAGAGCCACCAGCTCTACGTGCGCACAACCGACAACACGGAGACACAGCTCACCACCGACGGCAGCCGAGAAATAGTGTACGGACAGAGCGTTCACCGCGACGAATTCGGAATACACAAGGGCACGTTCTGGAGCAACGACGGACAGAAGCTGGCATTCTACCGCATGGACCAGTCGATGGTGGCTGACTATCCGCAGGTGAACACCTTCGAGCGCGAGGCAACATACGAGCCCGACAAATACCCCATGGCAGGCATGACAAGCCACAAGGTGACCGTGGGAGTGTATGACATCAGCACCGGAAAAACCGTGTATCTGAAAGCCGGCGACCCCACCGACCGCTATTTCACAAACATAGCGTGGGCACCCGACGGCAAGACCGTGTACATGATTGAGCTCAACCGTGACCAGACCGACATGGAGCTGGTAAGCTACGATGCGGTTACGGGCAACAAGACCGCAACCCTCTACACCGAGCACCACGACAAGTACGTGCACCCCATGAACCCGATAATGTTCCTGCCGTGGGACGACACAAAGTTTGTGATGCTGAGCGAGAAGGACGGCTACAATCACGCGTACCTATTTAATATAAAGGGCGAGCAGCTGAAACAGCTCACCAGCGGCGAGTGGATAGTGAAGGACGTCATAGGTTTCAACAGCAAAAACAAGTCGCTGATTGTTCTCACCACCGAGGCAAGCCCAATACAGAACAACATCTACAGCGTGAACATTGCCAATGGCAAGCGCACACCGGTGGACAACGGGCGTGGAGTACACGCCGTGGGACTGTCGGCAGAAGGCGGCAAGTCGAACATACTGAATGCATCGGGCACCATGCTGTTCGACCGCTACTCGGAGCCCGACGTGCCGAGAAACATAACGGTGAACAACACCGCCAGCGGAAAGGCGACGCAGATTTTCTCAGCACCCAATCCGTGGGAGGGATACGCTGTGCCCGAATACAGCTGCGGCACGCTGAAGGCTGCCGACGGAAAAAACGACCTCTACTACCGAATGGTGAAGCCTGTGAACTTCGACCCCAACAAGAAATACCCGACAGTGGTGTATGTCTACGGAGGACCGGGAGTAAGAAACGTTGAGGCATCGTGGCACTACATGAGCCGCGGATGGGAGACATACATGGCGCAGAAGGGCTATCTGCTGTTTATCCTCGACAACCGGGGCAGCTGCGACCGCGGACGTGAGTTTGAGCAGGCTACATTCCGCCACCTCGGAGTGGAGGAGATGAAGGACCAGCTGCAAGGAGTGGAATATCTGAAGTCGCTGCCTTATGTCGACGCCGACAGGCTGGGCGTTCACGGCTGGAGCTACGGAGGATTCATGACAACATCGCTCATGACAACCTATCCCGACGTGTTCAAGGTGGGCGTTGCTGGCGGTCCGGTAATCGACTGGAAATGGTATGAGGTGATGTACGGCGAGCGCTACATGGACACTCCTCAGAGCAATCCCGAGGGCTACGAGCAGACATCGCTGCTCAACAAGGCTAAGAACCTGAAGGGCAAGCTGCAGATAATCACGGGAATGAACGACCCCACGGTGGTGCCGCAGCACTGTCTGATGTTCCTCAACGCATGCACCGAGGCAGGAACACAACCCGACTTCTTCGCATATCCCGGCGAGGGACACAACATGATGGGACACAAGAGCGTGCACCTGCACGAGAGAATAACACAGTATTTTGAGGATTATCTGAAATAAAAACAAACAAAATGAAGATATTACTTTTGGGCAGCGGCGGCCGTGAGCACGCACTGGCATGGAAGATAGCGCAAAGCGCAAAGTGTGAGAAACTGTACATCGCACCGGGCAACGCCGGCACAGGCAACTGCGGCGAGAACGTGGCGATAGGTGTCAATGAGTTTGACAAACTGAAGGACTTCGTGGTGGAAAACGGAGTGCAGATGGTTGTGGTGGGTCCCGAGGACCCGCTGGTTAGGGGTATCTACGATGATTTCAAGGCAGACAGCCGCACAAAGGACATCCCCGTTATCGGTCCGTCGAAAGCCGGAGCTGTGCTTGAAGGCTCAAAGGACTTTGCCAAGGCATTCATGATGCGCCACAACATACCCACGGCACAGTACCGCACATTCGACGGCACAACCGTGGAGGAGGGACTTAGGTTCCTTGAGACTCTCAAGGCTCCCTACGTACTCAAGGCAGATGGTCTGTGTGCAGGCAAGGGCGTGCTGATTCTCCCCACACTCGAAGAGGCAAAGAAAGAGCTGAGGGAGATGCTCGGCGGAATGTTCGGCAACGCCTCGGCACAGGTGGTAATCGAGGAGTTTCTCAGCGGCATAGAGTGCTCGGTATTCGTTCTCACCGATGGCAAGAACTACAAGATTCTGCCCGAGGCAAAGGACTACAAGCGCATAGGCGAGGGTGACACGGGACTGAACACCGGCGGAATGGGCAGCGTAACCCCTGTTCCGTTTGCCACTAAGGAATGGATGCAGAAGGTGGAGGACCGTATCATCCGCCCCACTGTGGAGGGACTGGCAGCCGAGGGCATCGACTACAAGGGATTCATCTTCTTCGGACTCATCAACGTTGAGGGCGAACCAATGGTGATAGAATACAACTGCCGCATGGGCGACCCAGAGACCGAGAGCGTGATGCTGCGCCTGAAGAGCGACATCGTTGACCTGTTTGAGGGTGTTGCCGAGGGCAATCTCGGGGAGAAGAACATTGAGTTTGACGAGCGCGCCGCAGTGTGCGTGATGATGGTCAGCGGCGGCTATCCCCAGGAATACAAGAAAGGTTACGAGATAACAGGCATCGGGGATGTTGAGGGCTCGATAGTGTTCCACAGCGGCACGGCAATGAAGGACGGCAAGGTGGTGACAGCCGGCGGCCGTGTTATTGCCGTAAGCTCATACGGAAAGGACAAGGCGGAGGCACTTGCCAAATCGTTTGGCGAGGCACAGAAGATACAGTTCACCGACAAGTACTTCCGCCGCGACATAGGAAAGGACCTCTAAGCCACAACACAGGCAGGCACAATGGCGAAATTACTACAGACAAAAATATCTGAAAGCGACGTTACGCTGCCGGCAACGGTAGTGTACGCCGCTTTATTATGGATTGCGGCAGGATTGATAACATCAAGCCTGTATCTGCAGTTCGCGCTGTTTGCGCTCAACACCGCACTGATGATGGAGCTGAACAACCGCAACGCGCTGCTGCGTATAAGGAGCCGCATGGTGTCGGTGTCGTTCATCATCATAAGCTGCATGACCAACTTCGTGTTTGCCGACATCACAGCCTGCGTCACAGGACTGGGCGTGGCGGCGATGCTCATGCTGCTGTTTATGCAGTATCAAGACAACATGGCTCGGGGGATGACGTTCTATACATTTGTCACGATTGGCATGATGAGCCTGCTGTGGATCCAGATACTGTTCTTCGTACCGATTGTTTGGCTGCTCATGTTGTTCTACATTCAAAATATGTCGCGCTTCACTTTTGCTGCATCATTGCTCGGACTGATTGCCCCCTATTGGTTTACCGGCGCCTATTTTTTATTCATCAATGATTTTGAGACGCCTGTGGTTCACATCATGCACATCACCGAATTCGTGCAAATACCTGCGGCATACAGCAACATCAGCCTCAACCAGATTGTGACACTCGTAATGATTGTCACACTCGCCTTCATCGGAGGCACGCACTATGTGCTCTACAGCTACAACGACAAAATCCACAACCGCATGCTCTACACCTGCTTCATGTGGCTCGACGTGGCTGCGCTGGCGTTCATCGTCCTGCAACCGCAGCACTACAACAAGTTGATTGCCATGATGACAGTGTTCACAAGTCCGCTTCTTGCGCACTTTGTGGCATTGACAAAGACACGGTGGACCAACATCACCACAATGGTGATTGCGGCACTGGTATTAATGATAACAATATTCAATTTATGGACGCCTTCATTGATATTCTCTCAAGTTACGGCTATATAGGATTTTTCATTGCGGCATTTATTGCCGGCAGCGTGTTTCCCTTCAGCAGCGAGGCTGTGATGGTGGGACTTATCGCCGCCGGACTCGACCCTGTGCAGCTGGTGGTCTACGGTACCATCGGCAACACTCTCGGCAGTATGTTCAACTATGGCGTGGGGCGTTTGGGTAAGCCTGAATGGATTTCCAAATACCTGCACGTCAAGGAAGAGCAGCTGAAAAAGACGGAGCGTTTTCTTGCAGGTCATGGTGCATGGATGGGAGTGCTCACGTTTCTGCCCATACTCGGCAGCGCCATCAGCGTGGCTCTCGGTCTGATGCGCGCCAACGTGGTGATAACAACCACCTCGGTATTCATAGGCAAGCTGGCACGCTACGTTATACTCATGCTCGGCACCACGGCATTAGTAGGCTGTGGCAGTACTCCCGACACCGTCGTTAAGCCTGCCATAACAGTGAGCATAGAGCCGCTGCGCTACTTCACCGAAGGCGTGGCTGGCGACAAATATACGGTGACAACCATGCTGCCCTCAGGAGCAAGCCCAGAGACCTACGAGCCTACAGGGCGGCAAATGATGGAACTGAGCCACAGCAACATATATATAATGGTGGGACGGCTGGGCTTTGAGCAGTCGTGGATGGAGCGTTTCAAGAACGCTGCCCCGCAAATAGAGATAGTAAACTCATCGGAAGGCATCGCCGACATGGACGATCCTCACGTATGGACCTCGCCGCGCAACGCCAAAACTATGATTGCTAACATTGCCAAGGCTCTTATCCGTGCCAACAGCAATGACTCGGCATACTTTGCCCACCGCCGCGACAGCATGATGCAGCGTATGAACGCACTCGACCGACAGTTTGCCACCATCACCGCCCCACACCGCGGAAAGGCTTTTCTAATCTATCACCCCACCCTGACCTATCTCGCCCGTAACTACGGGCTGCGGCAGATTGTGGTGGAAAACGACGGCAAGGAACCTTCGGCAAAAGAACTGAAGGATATTATTGCGCAGGCAAAAACGGCAAACGTGAAAACCATACTGCTGCAAAAGGAATTTGCAGAACACAGTGTGACATCGCTTGCCGGAGAAACAGGAGCAGAGATAAAAGAAATAAATCCGCTGGCATACGACTGGGAAACGGAAATGAACAGCATAGTAGACAAAATATGCAACCGATAATCGACATTAAAAATCTTTCGGCAGGCTACAACGGACGCAACGTGATAGACAACGTGAACTTGACGCTCTACAAACACGAGTTCTTGGGAATAATCGGTCCAAACGGCGGCGGCAAGACCACTCTGCTAAAGGTGATGATAGGACTGGAACGTCCGACGGGCGGCACCGTGACGCGTGAAAAGGGACTGAAAATAGGATATCTGCCACAGTACAACGCCGCCGACAAACAGTTTCCCATATCTGTGCGCGACACCGTGATGATGGGGCTCAACTCAGAGCTTGGACTGTGGGGCAGGATGACGGCGCGTCACAAGGATATGCTGAAAGCGACAATGGAACGGTTCCGTCTGGCTGAGCTTGCCGAACGTCCGCTGAAGGCACTCAGCGGCGGACAGCTGCAAAGGGTGCTGATGGCAAGGGCAATAGTATCGTCGCCCGACGTGATTGTGCTCGACGAGCCGCACACCTACATAGACAAACAGTTTGAAGACGAGTTCAACTGTATACTCGAAGAGGAACGTAAGCGCTGCGCCATAGTCATGGTGAGCCACAATGTGGAATATGTGAGAAAAACAGCATCAAAACTTATCCTCGTAGACAAAACTGTGAGCTTATTGAGTTAAAAATAAACAAAATAAGATGTTTATCCACATACCACAATAATTATTTCACAAGAATTTGTTAATTTTGCAGCTGGCTAAGAAAATGAAGAGTGAAGAACGAAGAGTGAAGAATCCTATTTGAACTAAACGTGAAGCTCGAAATCACTAAAAAAATAATTTAAAAATAACATAAACAAAAAGAAATGAAACAGTTTAGATTAGTGGACAATACTTTGGGATGGCTTGCCTTTCTCATAGCCGCCTTTGTGTATTGTTCAACGATTGAGCCGACAGCCTCGTTTTGGGACTGTCCTGAATTTATTTCCACGGGCTACAAGCTTGAAGTAGGACACCCGCCGGGTGCACCGTTCTTCATGCTCACAGCCAACCTGTTCTCACAGTTCACAAGCGACCCGTCGCAAGTGGCAAGAATGGTGAACACCATGAGCGCGCTGCTCTCGGCTACCACCATCATGTTCCTCTTCTGGACCATCAGCCACCTCACACGCCGGCTGCTGGTAAGGAAAGGCAGCGACATGACCATCGCCAAGATGATAACCATCGAGGCAGCGGGCATGGTGGGAGCACTGATCTACACCTTCAGCGACACATTCTGGTTCTCTGCCGTTGAGGGCGAGGTATACGCCTACTCATCGGCATTCACTGCCATTGTGTTCTGGCTCATACTGAAATGGGAGGACCAGGCGGACGAGCCCCACAGCGACCGCTGGCTGGTGCTCATCATGTATATGACAGGACTGTCCATCGGCGTTCACCTGCTCAACCTGCTCTGTCTGCCCGCCATCGTGCTGGTATACTACTACCGCAAGTTCCCGCAGAAGGATCCGAAGAAAGACCTGCACGGCTCGCTGATAGCCCTCGGCATATCGGTGGTGCTGCTTGCCGCCGTGCTCTACGGCGTTGTGCCGGGCATCGTGAAAGTTGGAGGATGGTTTGAGCTGTTCTTCGTCAACACTCTCGGCTGTCCGTTCAACACCGGAGAGATTGTCTACATCGCACTGCTCATCGCAAGCATCATCTGGGCTATATACCTTACTTATAATAATAAGCCCGAGAAAAAGCAGAACATCGCGTTCCTGCTGTCGCTCGCCATGCTCGGCATTCCGTTCTACGGCCACGGTTACAGCTCGGTGGTCATCGGTATCGTGGTGCTCGCCGTTCTGTGGTTTGTGCTTAAGATGCGCCGTGCCGGCAAGCCGCTCATCAGCGCACGCATAAAGAACACCACGCTACTCTGCATGCTGATGCTTATGATTGGCTATTCGAGCTATGCGCTCATAGTGATACGCTCATCTGCCAACCCGCCGATGGACCAGAACTCTCCAGAGGACATTTTTACACTGGGCGAATATCTCGGCCGCGAGCAGTACGGCACACGACCGCTGTTCTACGGTCAGGCTTACACATCGCAGGTGGCACTGGAGCGCGACGGCGAATACTGCAAGCCTGTGCTAAGCAAGGGCGACCCTGTATACCAGCGCAAGGATAAGGCGACACCCGACGAGAAGGACTCATACTTCGTGGTGCGCACCAAGGATGAATACAAATATGCGCAGAACATGCTGTTCCCGCGTATGCACAGTTCGTCAGCCGAACATGCCCAGGCATACGAAGACTGGATGGGCGGAGTGGAAGGCACACAGGTGCCCTACGACCGCTGCGGAGAGATGATAATGGTGAAAATGCCCACACAGCTGGACAACCTGCGGTTCTTCCTTTCCTACCAGTGCAACTTCATGTACTGGCGCTACTTCATGTGGAACTTCGCCGGACGCCAGAACGACATTCAGGGCAACGGCGAGCTGGAGCACGGCAACTGGATAACGGGTATAAGCTTCATCGACAACCTGATGCTGGGCGACCAGGACCTGCTGCCCGACGAGCTGAAGAACAACAAGGGACACAACGTGTTCTACTGTCTGCCGCTGCTCCTGGGACTGCTCGGACTGTTCTGGCAGGCTATGCGCAAGGGACAGGACGGCATACGCCAGTTCTGGGTGGTGTTCTTCCTGTTCTTCATGACAGGTCTCGCCATCGTGTTCTACCTCAACCAGACTCCTATGCAGCCGCGTGAGCGTGACTATGCCTACGCCGGCTCGTTCTATGCCTTCGCAATATGGTGCGGCATGGGCGTTGCAGCTATAATCGACGAGCTGCTGAAAAAGATTAAGGGTCACGAGACCACAGTTGCAGCAATCGTTGGAGTAGCCTGTCTGTTCGTGCCATTGCAGATGGCATCGCAGACTTGGGACGACCACGACCGCAGCGGGCGCTACACCTGCCGCGACTTCGGACAGAACTATCTTATGTCGCTCCAGCAGGAGGGCAACCCGATAATCTACACCAACGGCGACAACGACACCTTCCCGCTGTGGTATAATCAGGACGTGGAGGGAGTGCGCACAGATGCCCGCGTGTGCAACCTCAGCTATCTGCAGACCGACTGGTATATCGACCAGATGTGCCGTCCGGCTTACGACTCGCCGGCATTGCCAATAACATGGAGCCGATTGGAATACTGCTCGGGCACCAACGAGATTGTGGAGGTGCGACCTGAGGCTAAGGAAGAGGTGCTGGCTCTCTACAGAGAAAACCCCGAGGCAGCAAAGGCTGAGTTTGGCGACGAGCCGTTTGAGCTCAAGAATGTGCTGAAGAACTGGGTGAGAGGCAAGAACCCCGACCTGCACTTCATCCCCACCGACACACTCTACCTCACCATCGACAAGGAGGCTGTGAAGAAGAGCGGAATGATGATGGCAGCCGACTCCATCCCCGACAAGATGGTTATCTCGCTCAAGGGCAAGCGCTCACTCTACAAGGGCGACCTTATGATGCTTGAAATGATTGCCAACTGCAACTGGACACGTCCTATATACGTGGCAACCACAGTTAGCGCCAACAACTACATGAACCTTGGCGACAACTTCGTGCAGGAGGGACTGGTGAACCGAATAACTCCGTTCACTACCAACATCGAGGGCAAAAGGATTCCAGGCGTAAAGAACTTCGACACTAAGCGCACCTACGACAACCTGATGCACCGCTTCAAACTGGGCGGCATAGACAAGAAGGGCATATATCTCGATGAGACGGTGACACGAATGTGCTACACCCACCGCCGGATATACACCCAGCTGGCAATGAACCTTGTGGCTGAGGGCGACAACAAAAAGGCAGCCGAAGTGCTCAGCTTCATTGAGAAGAACATACCGGAATACAACGTGCCGCACGACTTCATATACGGCTCGCTCGACATAGCGCGTGTCTACGCCACCTTAGGTCAGAAGCAGAAGGCACAGCACATCATGGACGCGCTGTGGAACAAGTCGGAGCAGTACCTTCGCTGGTACTACAGCCTCACTGGCAGCCGCTTCCTCACCTCGCAGCAGGACTGCATCAGGCACTTCTACATGATGAACGAGATTCTACAGCTTGGCTCCACCACCGACCAAAAGTGGTACGACAAGCATGTGCAACGGTTTAGCGACTATCAGAAAAGATACATGGAAAAGGGCGGAAGCTTCGGCGAGGATTAATCCTCGCCGGAGCCTCCGGCTTTTTATGATTTTTGCCGTATACGTCTGACTTGTCGGACAGGTCAGACAATAAAAAAAACGCTAAATAGCAGAAGAACTACGACACTTTAAAGAGATGATAATAGAACAACCCGCAATATGGCTGCGGTGGATTTACCCCAAAGCAGTCTGGCGGATGAACAGGCATGAGCGCGCCGTGTACATAACATTCGACGACGGTCCCATACCCGAGTCGACTCCTTTCATTCTTGACACTCTGCGCCGCTTCAACATCAAGGCGACATTCTTCATGGTGGGCGACAACGTGCGCAAATATCCACACCTCTACCAGCAGATTGTAGACGAGGGACATCAGGTGGGAAATCACACCTATAACCACATAAGCGGATTCCGCCACACACAGGAAGAATATCACAACAATGTGATAAAAGCCAACGAACTGATAGACGCACATCTTTTCCGACCGCCCCACGGATGGATGAGATGGCCGCAGTACGAATGGCTGAAGAAACAGAACTATAAAATTATAATGTGGGACCTCGTAACCCGCGACTACTCCCGCCTGCTCACTGCCGACGACGTGATCAGCAATGTGAGGCGCTATGCGCGCAACGGCTCCATCATCACCTTCCACGACTCGCTCAAGAGCATCGGGAAACTGCGCAAGGCGCTGCCAGAGTCGTTGCAGTGGCTCAAGGACCAAGGCTACGAGTTTAAGGTGTTTGAGTGAGAAAGATGCTGTGTGGATAACCGTAAAACAGCGATATAGGTACAGTACAACAACGATATACAAACCGTACAACGGCTATGTACGGACCGTACAACAGCGATGTACACACCGTACAAACTGCACTACATATTTTTTGTACGCCAAAAACTCTGTTTTACAAAGTGTTATAAAGAGAAAGAAAAAAAATAAAAGAGGATGTATCACATCCTCTTTTATTTTCTGTGTCTGTTGGCGCGCTGCTCGCGGTATTTAGCTTTCTGCTTCGCAGAGCCGCTGCCGTGAGCACCCGTGATATACTTTTTCTTCTTCGCCTTGGTCTTCACCTTTCCGGCGTTGGGGTCTTCCTTAGGCTTCCCCCTGAATACTATGCCGCCTCCGGCAATTATCTCGTCAATGTCGCTCATTGCAGTGTTCTTTAAAAAATGAAGAATGAAGAGTGAAGAAACGCAAGTTCGACGAAGTCAATGAAGAATCGGCTGCGCAGGTGTATTCCCTGCATCAAGAAAAATTCTCTAAACTTAGAGAACAGAATCTTAAACTTCGAGAATAAATTTCTGAATTTCGAGAATGCAAAGCCAGCTATGCGCAGCCAATTCTTCATTCTTCATTCTTAACTCTTCATTCTTAACTCTTCATTTTAGTGATGGAACAGTCTCACACAGGTGAACGCCATTGCGATGCCGTACTTGTTGCAGGTGTCGATAACATGATCGTCGCGCACCGAGCCACCCGCTTGTGCAATGAACTCCACTCCGCTCTTGTGGGCACGCTCTATATTGTCGCCAAACGGGAAGAAGGCGTCAGAACCGAGAGCCACCTTGGTGTTCTGGGCTATCCATGCCTTTTTCTCCTCCATGGTGAGCACCTCAGGCTTCTCCTTGAAGAACAGCTGCCATGTGCCGTCGCGCAGCACGTCGTCGTGGTCCTCCGATATATACACGTCGATGGTGTTGTCGCGGTCGGCGCGGCGAATCTTGTCAACAAAAGGCAGGTTCATCACTTTCGGGTGCTGGCGCAGCCACCAAATGTCAGCCTTGTTGCCAGCAAGACGTGTGCAGTGGATGCGGCTCTGCTGTCCGGCACCGATGCCGATAGCCTGTCCGTCCTTAACGTAGCACACAGAGTTGCTCTGGGTGTATTTCAGAGTGATAAGCGAGATGATGAGGTCGCGCTTAGCCTCGTCGGTGAACACCTTGTTGTCTGTCGGGATGTTCTCGAACAATGCCGGGTCATCAAGCTTTATCTCGTTTCTGCCCTGCTCGAATGTGATGCCATACACCTGCTTGCGCTCTATTGGCTCAGGCTGGTAGTTAGGGTCAATCTTTATCACGTTGTAAGTGCCCTTGCGCTTCTCCTTCAGAATGGCGATAGCCTCGGGAGTATAGTCGGGGGCAATCACTCCGTCGCTCACCTCACGCTTGATGAGCAGAGCTGTAGCCTCGTCGCAGATGTCGCTCAGCGCCACGAAGTCGCCGTAAGAGCTCATGCGGTCGGCGCCGCGTGCCCTTGCGTAGGCGCAGGCTATTGGTGAAAGCTCCACGCTGAGGTCATCAACAAAGTAGATTTTTTTCAGTGTGTCGCTCAATGGCAAACCTACTGCGGCACCGGCTGGCGACACGTGCTTGAACGACGCAGCCGCAGGCAGACCTGTCGCCGCCTTAAGCTCCTTGACAAGCTGCCATGAGTTGAGCGCGTCGAGGAAGTTGATATATCCCGGTCGGCCGTTAAGAACCTCCAGTGGCAGTTCGCCCTCAGTCATGAATATTCTTGAAGGCTTCTGGTTCGGATTGCATCCGTACTTCAATGCTAATTCTTTCATATCTTTGTTATTGTTTATGTGTTTTGCAAAATGTATAAGTCTTAGAAAAAACGTAAAAATGCAGCGTTGCCATAACCATGGTATGCTGCATTTTTATAGTCGGACAAATTGATGTAATCTTTTCGATTAATCCTTCTTGGCAATAGTTCTCTTCTCCTTGATACGAGCCTTCTTGCCAGTGAGCGCACGCAGATAGTAGAGCTTTGCGCGACGCACCTTACCAACCTTGTTCACCTCGATGCTCTCGATAGCAGGGCTTTCGAGAGGGAAGATACGCTCAACGCCGATAGTTCCCGACATCTTGCGCACAGTGAAACGCTTCTTCTCGCCATGACCGCAGATCTTGATTACCACGCCACGGTACAACTGTACACGCTCCTTAGAGCCCTCGATAATTTTGTAAGCGACAGTAACAGTGTCACCGCTCTTGAAACTTGGGTGCTGCTTGCCGGTTGCAAATGCTTCTTCAGCAACTTTAATTAAATCCATTTTTAAAACTGTATAATTAATTTGTTGTTATCGTTCCAACGCAACATCCGCAGGCATCTCGTTACCTCCTGCCATAGGTTACGCCGAAAAGCGGTGCAAAGGTACTGCTTTTTTTCCGTTCTGCCAAATTTTTTCAAGGAAAAATGCCTGAGCAGTCTTTGAATTACAGATTTTTTTATTAACTTTGCACGCAAAATTAAAAAAACTATGAACGCTAAGACTATAATCAGGTTATTATCAAGGCTGTGCCTGACGCTCATCATGGCGGCACTGTGCGCCTCATGTACGGAAGGCAACAAGAAGTGGCGCATAGGCGTGTCACAGTGCAGCGAGGATATATGGCGCCACAAGCAGAACGCCGAGCTTGTGACGGGAGGGTATGTGGACAATGCCGTGGAGCTGGAGTTTCTCTCGGCAGACGACAGCGACGAGCGCCAGATAGAGCAGATAAACCATTTCATCGAAGAGCGGGTGGACCTGCTCATCGTCGCCCCCAACTCGGCAGCCAGCCTCACACCCGTAATCGACAAGGCATACGACAGCGGCATACCCGTGATACTCTTCGACCGCCGCACCAACAGCAATAAATACACCGCATACATGGGCGCCGACAACTATGCCATAGGCAACACCATGGGCAAGCTCATAGCCAACGACATGCACGGCAAGGGCACGCTGGTGGAGATTACAGGTCTGAAGGGGTCATCGCCAGCCATCGAGCGCCACCGCGGATTTCTCGAAGCCATCTCACAATATCCACAGATAAGGCTCATATCATCGGAGTTGGGCGACTGGACCGAGGAAAGCGGCAGCAAGGCGATGGCGGAGGTGCTCAGACACGACACTGGCATCGACTGCGTGTTCGGGCATAACGACCGTCTGGCAACGGGTGCGAGAAAGGTGGCGCTGAGCCACGGGCTGAAAGACATAAAGTATTATGGAGTGGACGCCCTGCCCACTCCCGGCGGCGGCATAGAGCAGGTGCAGAACGGAGTGTTTGAGGCAACATACATCTACCCCACTCAGGGACTTGAGCTGATGCGGCTGGCACGCAGGATTCTCAACGGCGAGAAATATGAGCGCCACAACAAGCTGCACTCGGCTGTGGTAGACCGCTCCAACGCCGAGCTGCTCATGATGCAGTACCGTGAGCTGCAGCGCGCGAGCGGCGACATCGAGACCATCCACGGCAAGGTGGACGAGTATTTCTCACAGGTCAACCTGCAGCAGAAGATTATCGTGTTTTTCATCATTGTGCTCATTATCATCGTCACCCTTGCCATCATCGCCTACCGCTTCTACATGGCAAAGATAATGGTACACGAGGAGGTGACCAACGAGGTGGTGGCGCCTTTCTCCGCCACGGTCAAGTCCGACGAGACCTGTACTCCCGTGTCGGACACGTTCCTCGACCGTTTCCGAGCCATCCTCCAGCAGCATCTCCACGATGCCGACTTCAGCGTGGAGCGCATAGGCGAGGAGATGGGCATGAGCCGCGTGCAGCTCTACCGCAAGATAAAGTCGCTCACGGGCATGACTCCCGTCGAGCTTCTGCGCAAGGCACGCGTGGCACGCGGCCGTCAGCTGCTGGAATCCACCGACCGCACCGTCTCCGAGATTTCCTACGATGTGGGCTTCACCGCTCCGTCATATTTCGCCAAGTGCTTCAAGGATGAGTTTGGCATGAGTCCCGGCGAAGTGAGAGGAGGAAAATAATGGCATAAAAAACATTAAAAATAGACTATAGAGAACGATTCTTCATTTTTTTTCGTAACTTTGCAGAAGTTTTAGTTGCACTCGACAATTTGAAAATATGATGGACTACTTCACACAAAACAACAAGAGACGCTTGCCGCAAGGCATACAGTCGTTTGAAATGCTAAGACGTGACGGTTATGTGTATGTTGACAAGACCGACCTCGTCTGGCAACTGGCGCATGGCGGTATGTTTAATTATCTCAGCCGTCCGCGCCGTTTCGGCAAGTCATTGCTTGTAGACACTCTTGGCTGCTATTTCGAGGGTAAGAAGCACCTTTTCGAGGGACTCAAGATAATGGAGCTGGAGAAGGAATGGAAGGTGAGTCCTGTTATCCGTCTCGACATGAGCAATGCGGGAGCCTCGGCAAAAGAGATAAACAGCTATTTCAACTCAACATTCAGGAGATTGGAAAGAAAATATAATGTTGAGACATTCGAGGGGGATGAGCTGCCCACACGTTTTGAGAATATTCTACGCACAGCGAGCAACGAGGGCGAGAATCCCGTGGTGATACTTATCGATGAATATGACTCGCCCCTGCAGCACTCCTGGCACACTCCAGAGCACGAGGCTTGCACAGCAATTTACCGGTCAGTGTTCGCCCTGTTGAAATCATGTACCATGTATGAGCGGTTCGTGTTCATCACGGGCATCACCAAGTTCACGCAGATATCGCTGTTCTCAGTGCTCAATAACCTTACAAACATCAGTTTCTTCCCGCAGTATGCTGCCATTTGCGGCATCACGAAGCAGGAGATACACGACACGTTTATGCCCGAGATTGAGGCAATGGGGAAGAAAAACGGATGGACAGTGGAGGAGACTTTCGAACAGCTGCGTTATAACTACGACGGTTATCATTTCTGCGATGAGAATATGGTGGATGTGTATAATCCGTTCAGCCTTGTTCTCGCTTTGGCGCAAAGTAAAATAGGCAATTATTGGGCTTCATCGGGTGCCACATCGATGCTTCCAAAGTTTGTGGACAATCTCGAAACAGAGATAGAAAACTACGAGCGGACATTTATTATAAGGGACACACTGGAAACTTCCGATGTCACTGGCGGCGGGGCAAACCTGTTCCTCTATCAGTCGGGCTATCTCACCATCAAGGATTTTGACCAGGGCGGCTATTATCTTGGCATTCCCAACAATGAGGTCCGGCGTGCATTATATAATGTTGTCATTCCTGCTTTGACGCTCCGTAGCCAAGGACAAGTGGCTTCAGAGCAGAGTAAGCTCTTCCTTGCCTTGAACTACGGCCAGGTGGATGATGCCATGAAGGTGCTGAAGGCAATGGTTGCTGACGTGCCCTACAGCAACAAGAAATTGGTGAACATGGGGATGGAGGAACGCTACCGTTTCATCATCAGCTGCATTTTCCGTTCCATCGGCATGCGTGTTGAGGTGGAGCACATGATGAGCAGCGGCCGCATCGACATTGTGACATGGGCAATGAACGCCGTCTATGTGATAGAGCTGAAGCTCCAGAACAACGGTGGACTGGAGGCTGCGAAACAACAGATTCTCGCCAATCAATATTTAGCTCCATTCAAGGGCGACTGCCGTGAGGTTATTCCACTTGCCATTGAGCTTGACGACAACGGCAAGGGACTTCTCCGCTATGCTCACAACTTTGAATAACCGGCAGTTTTTAGGCACGGATTACACGGATTTACTCACGCATTGCTCTCTTTTTATAAGAGTTCATCAGCTTTGCAGTCACTGTTTTCTTATTTATAAATTGCAAGGAAAGCTAAAAAAAATCGTTCAAAGCATGCAAAATATGATACATTGCAACATATTTTTCAGCCGATGAACGATTTTTTAACGTTTCATTTACTGTTCCGCTGTACCTTTGCAGCAGATTTTTACAGTAATAACTTAAAAGAAAACCAAATGAAACAATTACAAAGATTAATCGCAAGCGCATGGTTGCTGATGGTCTGCACCATCATATATGCGCAGAAGATTGAGGTAAGCGGAACGGTGGTCGACCAAAGCGGAGAAGCCATCATCGGCGCCACGGTGAAAGAGAAAGGAACCACGAACGGGACAGTAACCGACTTCGACGGCAACTTCAAGTTCATGGTAAACAGCGGGGCAAAAGTCACTGTATCTTATATAGGATACACGGACGTGGAGCAGACTGCCGGACAGAACATGAAGATTGTGCTGAAGGAAGCCTCCGAAATGCTCAACGAAGTGGTTGTGGTGGGATATTCCACCGAGAAGAAGTCAGACCTGACGGGCTCAGTCTCCGTGGTTAAGATGAAAGATGTGGCAGATACCCCTACAGGCAATGTTATCCAGTCATTGCAGGGCAGGGTGGCAGGCATGAACATCACCACCGACGGAACTCCCGGCGGTCTGAGTACAGGCACCTCAATACGCGGCGCGTCATCTTTCCGCGGCGATGCCAACGGTCCGCTCTACGTAATCGACGGAATTATGACCAGGGACAATCCCGGAACAATTCTCAACAGCAACGACGTGGAGTCGATTCAGGTGCTCAAGGATGCGGCATCGGCTTCCATTTATGGAGCACAGGCAGCCAACGGCGTGATAATCATAACAACAAAACGCGCTAAGAAAGGCGAGTGCCGCGTGACATTCGACGCAACACTAACGATGCAGACGTACCAAAGCGGACTCGACATGCTGAACGCCGACCAATGGGGCGACGTGTACTGGTCGGCATATAAATATTCTTACGGAACAACACCAAACTCAGAATTATACGGCAATGGAGAAACACCCAAACTACAGCCATACGTAAACCTGAACGGCGTGACCGTAAATTCCACAAACACAGACTGGGAGAAGGAAATCCACCGCACGGCGCTGATGCAGACCTACAGCATCGGGCTGTCAAAAGGTGATGAAAACGGCTCTTCATCTCTCTCGCTCAACTGGCTCGACCACGACGGCATAATCAAGGGCACTGATTTCCAGAAGGCAAACGCAAGATTCAGCACCGCCTACGGATTTATAAACAACCGATTGAAAGCAGGAGGAAACATAGCCCTGAACTGGTGGAAGCAGCACAACGCGCCAGGCGGAGTGGAGGAAAACGCAATCAAGATGCACCCGGCACGCACCGTGTACGACTCGGAGGGCAACTACAACGACCAAGTGGCATTCGGACTCAACGACACTCCAAACATCGTGCGCCAGATAGACGAGGAGAAGAACAACAAGCGCGAATACCTGCGAGTGTTCGGAAACGCCTATCTCTCGGTGGAGCCGATAAAGAACCTTATAATCAAGACCAACTTCGGTCTGAACTATCACAACGGCAACGACAAGGTGATGACTCCAGCAAACCTGCGCGACAAGACCAACAACCTTTATCAGTATTCGAGCAAGACCGTAAACTGGGTGTGGACCAACACAGCCCAATATAATATCGACCTCGGCAAGAACTCCGTAATGGCACTCGTGGGAATGGAAGCCAAGCGCGACCACTTTGAGGATATGTTCGGCGAGGGCAAGGGACTGGAGATAGAAGATCCCGACTACCTTTACTTAAATAATGTGACCAGCAACAAAAACACAGGCTCGGGAGCATCAAACTACTCGATGTTCTCACTGTTCGGCAAACTAAACTACTCATGGAACAACCGCTACCTTGCATCGGTGACAATACGCCGCGACGCTTCATCGCGCCTGTCGACCCAGCACAACTACGATTGGTTCCCGTCGTTCTCCGCCGGCTGGAGAATATCTGAGGAAAGTTTCATGGAAGGTACCAAAAGCTGGCTCAGCGACCTGAAAATCCGCGCCGCATACGGTGTGAACGGTAACGACATCATTGCCAACGATGCCTTCTACGCCAAATACTCTGCCGACCTCGACCGCGCCGCATACGCCATCGGCGGAGGAAACACGCTGTCACCGGGAGCTCTCCGCGCACGCAGCACCAATCCTGACCTGACATGGGAAAAGACCTATCAGACCAACGTGGGCTTCGATGCTTCGCTCTTCGGCAGCAAGCTGCTTCTCTCGTTTGACTATTTCTATAAGAGAACCAAGGACATGCTCGTGGAAAAGCCATACATTGCAACCATCGGCGAGGGCGGCTACTGCTGGTACAACGGCGGAGAGATGGAAAACAAGGGCGTTGAGATAACCACCGAGTGGCGCCAGACGCTGAAAAACGGCATCAACTACAACATCGCCCTCAACGTGACGGTGATGAAAAACAAGGTGACCGACCTAATGAAGGACATCTACTACACATGGGGCGGCGGAAACGGAATAGACAAGAGCATCGTAGGACAGGCGCTCGGCTCATGGATGGGCTACAAGACCGACGGCATATTCCGCACTCAGGAGGAAGTGGACGCATACAACGAAAAGTACAAAGTGAGTTTCGGACACCCGGCAGTGGGACGCATACGCTATGTTGACACCAACGGCGACGGCGAGATAAACAACCGTGACCGCACGTGGCTCGGCACCGACCTGCCCAAGGCGCAGTTTGGTCTGAACCTTGGCGCCAACTGGAAAGGTTTTGACGTGAGCATGTTCTTCAACAGCATCATCCGCGACGCATGGAACAACTCTAAGTATTACACCGACTTCTTCCCGCTCTGGACGGGCAACCACGGCACACAGCTCCTCGACGCTGCAAGGGCTTACGACCAGTATCTGCAGACAGGACGCTACAACTCTTCAGTTCCAGCTCCGTCGATTGACAACCTGAACAACGAAAACGAAGGCTCGGAATATTACATCGAGGACGGCTCGTTCATCCGTCTGAAGACGCTCTCTGTGGGTTACTCATTGCCGCAGAACATTCTGAAAAAGCTGAGCATGACAAAGGCACGCATATATTTCCAGGCACAGAACCTCTTCACAATCACCGGCTATAGCGGTGCCGACCCAGAGGGCTTGGGCTATCCCTACGCATTGCCGCGCCAGTACACACTGGGTATTCAATTCGGTTTCTAAACTTAACATAAAACATTTGCACAATTATGAAATTCAAAAATATATTATATGCTGCATTGACGGGCATGACGCTGACTGCCTGCAGCGACAGCTTTCTTGAGAACAAGCCTCAGGGAGTGCTTTCAGAAGGAAACATGGACGACCCCAAAGCCGTGAATCTGCTGATAAACAGCGCTTACGCGACATTCGGCTGCCGCTATGCCGACTCAAACGACCCGCATTTCTATCCCGTCACCAACTGGAGCTATGGCGAGGTGCGTGCCGACAACGCCTATAAAGGCGGCGGCAGCGAGACCGACATCTGGGAGATTCACGACATGGAGACGGCGAAGATACAGCCCAACAACGGTCTGCTCGACGGCAAGTGGTTCAACGTGTACTGTGGAATCTCGCGCTGCAACTCTGCAATACGCGCCCTCAACAAAATAGATGAGAATACACTGAAAGAGAAAGCCACACGCATTGCCGAGGTGCGGGTTATCCGAGACCACTGGTATTTTGAGCTGGTGAGACTCTTCAACCGCATTCCCTACATGGACATCGACCTGCCGCAAAACGAATATACAAATGTGAGAAACGACGAGTTCACACGTGAGCAGCATCTCGACCGCATTGCCGACGACCTGCTCGACGCTGCCAATGACCTGCCCGACAGCCAGAGCGAGGCTGGCAGAATGAACCGCCGCATTGCGCTGGCATACGCTGCCAAGGTGAAGCTCTACCGTGCGTATGAGGAAGACCCGCAGACCAATAAGGTTGCCAACATCAACAAGACTGTGCTTCAGGAAGTTGTCGACATAATCAACAGCATCCAAGGCTACGACCTGCTTGCCGATTTCCAGCAGCTCGATCTGCTTGAATACGAGAACGGTCCTGAATCGGTGATGGCAATACAGTTCTCTAAGGACGACGGTTCGAGCGGCGTGGGGCGCATCAACTGGTCGAACCTGCTCAATTCTATGACAGGTCCTGGCTGTCCGTGGCAGGGCGACGGCTTTTTCCTGCCCTCGCAGGACCTTATCAACGCCTATCAGACCGATGAGAACGGACTGCCGATGTTCGACTATCAGTCGCACGATGATTACGGCAAGGTGAACATCAATGCCGACGGCAGCTATTATCTGTCGAACGTCAGCGGCAACGTTGACCCTCGCCTTGACTTCGTAACGGGCCGCCCCACCATACGTTACAAAACCTACACTGCATCTCCATGCGGACTTTGGGTGCGCAACGCCGACGCTTACGGCTACAACAACACCAAACGCTTCTGGCTCTCACCTGAATCGCCTGAAGCCACTCAGGGATGGCCTTGGGGAGCATCAGCTCTCAACTGGCAGATTATCCGCTATGCCGACCTGCTGCTTTACAAGGCTGAAGCTCTCATAGAAATCGGCGGCAACGGACTGGAAGAGGCACGCACAATCATCAACCGCATACGCAGCCGCGCCATGAACAGCAGTTACGTGAAGGATTTCAACGACCCCTCAAAATATGCAGCCAACTATAAAATAGGGCTTTATCCTGCCGAGGGCTGGAATCAGGACTACGCACGCAAGGCACTGCGCATGGAAATGCGCTTAGAGAAAGCCATGGAGGGAGAACGCTTCTTCGACCTCGTGCGCTGGGGAATAGCACAGGAGACGATGAACAAATATTACGAGTGTGAGAAGGACAACCGCATATATTACCAGAACGCAAAGTTTGAAACCGGCAGGGAATACTTCCCCGTGCCCGTGGCTCAATACAACTTCTCTGGAGGCAAGTATGTTCAGAATCCCGGCTATCCCGCATTTTGAAAAGAGGAGTTAAAGGGAGTAAAGGGGGAGTTTGAAGAAGTTAAGTGACATTACTATATATAAATAAATGGAAAGAATGACAAACAACATACGACTGATGGCGCTGGCGGCAATTATCACCGCCGGTGCCACAGGAGCGGCGGCACAAAAGCCTCAGTTTCTGGGCGACGGACACGCTATAATAAAAGTTGACACACAGAAAAAATATCTGTTGCTGCCAGTGGAGGAAAAGGAAGAGAACGCCCACATCAGAGTGATAAGAAACAATCAGCTGGTGAAGACTCTCAACTGCCGGCTGGCAACCGACAAGGTTGACTATTTTGTTCCATTTGAGGTGGAAAGCGGACAAGTGCTCGACATCGCATTTCCCGGCAATCCGCGCTCAACCGGAGCCATGAATGATTTCACCTGCTGGAAGAAAATGTCTTACTCAGACACATTCGGCACAAAGAATGTTGAGAAACATCGCCCGGCATATCACCACACCCCGGCATACGGATGGATGAACGACCCCAACGGCATGTTCTACAAGGACGGCGTGTGGCACCTCTGCTTTCAGTACAACCCCTACGGCTCACAGTGGGAAAACATGACGTGGGGACACTCTGTGAGCACCGACCTCGTAAACTGGACTCAAATGCCTTCAGTCCTTGAAGGCGATGCCCTGGGTGCGATATTCAGCGGTTCGTCAGTGGTTGACAAAAACAATACTGCCGGCTTCGGCAAGGATGCCGTGGTGGCTTTTTATACGACGGCCGGACACAGCCAGACACAGTCGATGGCATACAGCACAGACGGCGGCAAAACATTTACTAAATATGAGATGAATCCTGTCATCACATCCACTGCAAGAGATTTCCGCGACCCTCACGTGTTCTGGAACGACGAGGCTGGATTCTGGAACATGATTCTTGCCGCGGGACAGGAGATGCAGATTTACTCTTCCGCCAACCTCAAGGACTGGAAATATGAAAGCTCTTTCGGCCACGAATACGGCAATCACGGCGGTGTGTGGGAATGCCCCGATCTGATGAAGATGAAGGTGCGCGGCACTGACAAGGAAAAATGGATGCTGATATGCAACATCAATCCCGGAGGACCCTTTGGCGGAAGCGCCACACAGTATTTCATAGGGCAGTTCGACGGACATAAGTTCACCTGCGAGGATGAGCCAGGCGAGACAAAGTGGATGGACTACGGCAAGGACCATTATGCCACTGTGACATTCGACAATGCTCCCGACGGGCGCCGCGTGGCGATAGCATGGATGAGCAACTGGCAGTATGCCAATCAGGTGCCTACAATGCAGTATCGCTCTGCCAACTCCATTGTGCGCGACCTCGGACTGTTTGAATACAAGGGTGAGACCTACTGCAGCGTGATGCCTGCAAAGGAGATGGCTGCAGTGCGCGGGGCACGCACCGCATCGCCGACGGATGCCTGCGAGATTGTTGTCACTCTGAAGGGTGACGCCCAGATTACCCTGCGCAACGGCAAGGGCGAGAAGGTGGTGATGACCTACGATGACACCGAGGAGACATTCGACATGGACCGACGCCGCAGCGGCAACGTGTCGTTCAGCGATGCTTTCCCCGTGGTGACCTCAACGCCCACCTACGGCAAGGTGCGCCAACTGAGGATTTTCGTCGACCGCAGCAGCATCGAGGCGTTCGACGCCGACGGCAAAATGGTGATGACAAACCTTGTGTTCCCCACGGTGCCCTACGATAAAATTATTGTAAAGGGCAAGGCTAAGGCCACAATCTACAGGATTAAGACCGAAAAATGAAACTTACAGCGGTAAAAGTCTTATTAAAGGTAACAGAGATTGTTTCTCAGGATAACATATTATATAATAAAATAAAAACGGACAATAATAAATAACTTAAAATAACAAATATGAGTAAGACTAATAAGATGGCAATAATCCCCGTGATGCTCTGCTTCTTCGCCATGGGTTTCGTCGACCTGGTCGGCATTGCCTCCAATTATGTTAAGGAAGACTTGCAGTTGAGCGACTCCGTTGCCAACGTGCTGCCCTCATTAGTGTTCTTCTGGTTCCTTATATTCTCTGTGCCCACGGGCATGCTGATGAACCGCATAGGGCGCAAGCGCACAGTGCTGCTCTCATTAGCAGTTACAGTGGCGGCGCTTCTGCTGCCCCTGTTTGGTGAGTCGTTCACGCTGATGCTTGTGTCGTTCTCGCTGCTCGGCATAGGCAACGCCCTGATGCAGACATCGCTCAATCCGCTGGTGTCGTCGGTGATACAGGGCGGAAACCTCGCCTCCACACTCACCTTCGGGCAGTTTGTCAAGGCAATAGCCTCGTTCCTTGCCCCATACATAGCCATGTGGGGAGCCATGGCGTCGATACCAACCTTCGGGCTGGGCTGGCGCGTGCTCTTCCCCGTGTATATGATCATCGGCATCGTGGCATCGCTTCTGCTCGCCTACACTCCCATCAATGAGCCTGAGCATAAAGGCAAGGCATCGTCGGTGACCGACTGTGTGCGTCTGCTGTCGCGCAACGTTGTGCTGCTGTCGTTTCTCGGCATCATGTGCCATGTGGGCATCGACGTGGGCACCAACACCACGGCACCCAAGCTGCTGATGGAGCGTCTGGGCATGTCGCTCAACGATGCGGCTTTCGCCACCTCGCTCTACTTCATCTTCCGCACCGTGGGCAGCCTCACAGGCTCGCTGTTCCTGCGCATGGTCAGCAACCGTGTGTTCTTCACTCTAAGCGTGGCGATGATGGCGCTGTCGATGCTCGGTCTTGCCGTGGGCGAGTCGAAGGCAGTGCTCTATACAGCCATTGCCCTCGTGGGCTACGGCAACTCCAACATCTTCCCTCTTGTATTCTCGCAGGCTCTCCTCTCTGATGAGAGCAGGCAGAACGAGATTAGCGGCCTGATGATCATGGGCTTGTTTGGCGGCACGGTGTTCCCTCTGCTCATGGGCTTTGCCAGCGACGCCGCAGGTCAGGTGGGCGCCGTGGCTGTGATGGCGGTGGGAGTGATTTATCTGTTTACCTATATACCAAGAATCAAAACGGCAAAATAATACGCTGGAAAAATAAAGTACAAAGAACATACCAACAATAAAAAAACAACCGAATAACGATGAAAAAGGAAGGAATTATAGTAGGACTGGGCGAGGCTCTGTGGGACTGCCTGCCCGAAGGACGCAAGTTAGGCGGCGCACCTGCCAACTTTGCCTACCATGTGTCACAGTTTGGATACGACGCATACGCAGTGAGTGCCGTGGGCACAGACGACTTGGGCAGGGAGACGCTTGCCGAGTTCGACGCCAAGGGATTGAAGTACGAGATGCCGCAGGTGAGCTTCCCCACCGGCACGGTGCAGGTGACGCTCGACGAGTCGGGTATTCCCACCTACGACATAAAGGAAGGCGTTGCCTGGGACAACATACCGTTCACGGCGCGCCTTGAGGAGATGGCTCGCCAGTGCCGCGCCGTGTGCTTCGGCTCGCTGGCTCAGCGTTACGACGCCTCGCGCCGCACCATCTACAAGTTTCTCGACGCCACCCCCAAGGACTGCCTGCGCATCTTCGACATCAACCTGCGCCAGAATTTCTATTCCAAGGAGGTTATCCGTGAGTCGCTGAAGCGCTGCAACGTGTTGAAGATAAACGACGAGGAACTGGTAATCATCGGCAGGATGTTCGGCTATCCCGGTCTCGACTTCGAGAACAAGTGCTGGCTCATCCTCGGCAAGTACGACCTCGACATGCTGGTGCTCACCTGCGGCGTCAACGGCAGCTACGTGTTCTCCCGCGGCGCAATGTCATATCTGGAGACTCCCAAGGTGCAGGTAGCCGACACCGTGGGAGCAGGCGACTCGTTCACCGGCTCTTTCGTAAGCTCAATCCTCTCGGGCAAGTCAGTTCCCGATGCCCACCGCACCGCCGTCAACATCAGTGCATTCGTGTGTACACAGAACGGAGCCATGCCTCAGGTGCCTGAGGAGCTGAAAAAGTGAAAATATAAGTTAAATATACGCTTTCTGCAGTGCCTGCTTTTTTCTGCATCAGATATTTTTAGTATTTTTGCCAGAAAAAAGCAGGCACTGTATTATGAATGTAGAGACAATCCGCGACTATTGTCTGTCGCTTCCAGCCACATCGGAGTATTTCCCGTTTGACGAGACTGTGCTCGCCTTCCGGGTAGTTGATAAAATATTCGCAATGATAGACCTTAGCGACACGGAGTGGTTTGTGCTGAAGTGCGCCCCCGACTATGCCCTTGAGCTGCGCGACCGCCATCCTGAAATCACGGCAGCGTTTCACATGAACAAGAAACACTGGAACCAGCTGAACATCAACGGCATGCTGTCCGATGAGCTCATACGGTCACTTATATTGCACAGCTACAGGCTCGTTGCTGCCAAATTGCCAAGAAAAGTAAAAGAGGCGCACCCCGAGATAAATATATAAAGACATCAAAACCTGACAGCCACTAATCCTTCAGACATGCAAGCGGAATCACCTTCACGCCGTCGGTGCGGGTGTATGCCATGCTGCCTCCCGTCAGAATGATAAGCAGGTCGGGCTCTCTGAGCGGCACCTGCACCTCCGTCTTGTTGTGTTCCAGTATCAGCCGTTTCAATTCAAGCAAATGTCTGGCACCGTCTTCAATCTCTCGGCTGCCCAACTTACACTCAATCAAGGCATAGCGCCCGTCGGCAAGATGCAGCACCAAGTCTGCCTCCAAACCGTAGCGGTCACGGTAATAAGAGAGATGGCTGCCAAAATCGGGCGTGTAAGCACGCAAGTCGCGGGCACACATCTGCTCAAAGATGAACCCGAATGTCTTGAGCTGGGTCATCAGTGCCTGCGGAGTGAGATTCAGCGCCGCCACGGCAATGGAAGGATCAGTGAACGCGCGCTTCAAACCGCTGCGCACAGCGGTCTTGCTGCGTATTGCTGGACACCACGCCTCAATATTGTCAATCACAAACAGACGCTTGAGCGAGGTGACATAATCCTCAAAGGTGCTCATGGCAAGCGACACCTCGCCCGAGGCGGTCACGTCTGCCAGCAGTGAAGTGTTCTTGGCAAGGGTTGAGATATTGCGGGCGTATGCGCGCAGGATGCTCCTCGTGATACGCTCGTCTCTCTGCACTCCGTCCACTCTCGATATGTCGTCACGGCAAACAGTATCCACATAGTTGCGCGCTATGAGGAGTTTTGTCTTGTCACTCCTCATATTTACAAATGCCGGCCATCCGCCACGGCATGCGGCGTTTATGAGATCCTCAATCTTCATATTGGATGCAATACCGTCGATGTCAAGTTCCTGATTGTCGAAAAGCTCCTGAAGCGAAATCTTTCCGTTTGACTCGCCTGATTCCCAAAGACTCATCGGCAGCATCTTCATACGCGAGATTCTGCCGGTGCCGGAATGACGGATAGAGCTCTTGTCGACCGCATTCGACCCTGTAAGTATGAACTGCCCGGGAACCTGACGATTGTCAACCATTGTGCGCACAGCGTCCCATATCACGGGGGCATCCTGCCACTCGTCAATCAGCCGCGGAGTGTCGCCGAGCAGCAACAGCGAGGGCTTAGATGCCGCCGTCATAGTGTACTCCTCGCGCATGTCGGGGTCCTGCATGCTTATCATGCTTTTGCTAAGCTGTTTTGCAGTGGTTGTTTTACCGCACCATTTCGGACCTTCTATAAGCACAGCACCAAACGCTTCCAGGCGTTCTTCAAGATGTTTGTCTGCAATTCGATACAAATATTCCATAATTCTCTTTATTTCAGGATGCAAAGGTAAGGCTTTTTTTTCGTATTTCCAAACAAAAACTAACTTTTGTGCTATTTTAACACTAACTTTTGCGGCATTTCACAACTAACTTTTGTGGTGTTTTACAACTAACTTTTGTGGCATTTTGCAACTAACTTTTGTGGCATTTTGCAACTAACTTTTGTGGTGGCATTTCTGGACATTACTGTTCAAAAGAAAAACAACATAACAGTTACTTTTCGTAAAATATAGCCTAAAAAATGCAAATTGTATGTGTTTTTCGGAAATTTTATCTAAATTTGCAGACACTATCAATAATATCATTACACAGTTTATTGAAATAACGGAAAAATGAGACAATGGAAAAAGATAGAAGGATGTGATTTCAAGGAAATCCTCTTCGACGAATACAACGGCATAGCCAAGATTACAATCAACCGTCCGCGCTACCGCAACGCCTTCACTCCACGCACCACCTGGGAGATGTCGCAGGCTTTCGCATGGTGCAGGGAGGCACAGCACATAAGCGTGGTGATTCTCACCGGCGCTGGCGACAAGGCATTTTGCAGCGGCGGCGACATGCACGTGAAAGGCCGCGGCGGATATGTGGGCGACGACGGTGTGCCGCGCCTCAACGTGCTCGACGTGCAGAAACAGATACGCTCACTGCCAAAACCCGTGATAGCCATGGTGAACGGCTACGCCATCGGCGGCGGACATGTGCTCCACCTGATGTGCGACCTGACAATAGCGTCGGAGAACGCCATTTTCGGACAGACAGGTCCAAAGGTAGGCTCGTTTGACGCTGGTTTCGGCGCAAGCTATCTCGCACGCATCGTGGGACAGAAAAAGGCGCGCGAGATATGGTTCCTGTGCCGCCAGTACACAGCCGAGGAGGCAGAGCGCATGGGAATGGTAAATAAGGTGGTGCCGCTGGAAAGGCTTGAGGACGAGTGCGTGGAGTGGGCAGAGACAATGATGGAGCGCAGTCCGCTGGCTCTGCGCATGATTAAGGCAGGACTCAACGCCGAGCTCGACGGGCAGGCTGGAATACAGGAGCTGGCAGGCGACTGCACCATGCTCTACTATATGCTCGACGAGGCACAGGAAGGCGGCAGGGCTTTCCTCGAAAAGCGCAAGCCCAACTTTAAGAAATATCCCAAACTGCCGTAAGGAAATGAAGAATGAAGAGTGAAGAAACGTAAGTTCGACGAAGTCAATGAAGAATCCTACCCCTCCTACATTTCCTACAATTCCTAACACTCCTACCCCCAAAAGAAGAAAAATGAAAAAGATAACCATAGAAAAAAAGACCCTGCACTTCAAGCAGCCGGCAGGCACCTCGCGCGGCATCTACACCGAGCGCACAATTTGGCTGATAAACCTTGAGGAAGACGGCAGAAAAGGCACGGGCGAGTGCGCTCCCCTGCCCGACCTCAGTTGCGACGCGCTGCCCCACGATGAATACGAGGCAAAGCTCCGCGCTTTCTGCGACGACTACGAGCACACGGGCGAGATTGACTACGCCAGAATGCACCACTACCCCTCGATGCTGTTCGGGCTGGAGACGGCGGCACTGTCGCTAAGCCGCGGCAACGCCCTGTTCGACACACCGTTCAGCCGCGGAGAGGAAGGAATAACCATCAACGGACTGGTGTGGATGGGCACCTTCGACGAGATGATGCAGCGCATAGAGGAGAAGCTCAATGCAGGCTTCCACTGCGTGAAGCTGAAGGTGGGAGCCATAGACTTTGACAGCGAGCTGGAAATGGTGAGGCACATACGCAGCCGTTTCTCCTTCCACGACGTGGAGCTAAGGCTCGATGCCAACGGAGGCTTCAAGCCCGACGAGGCTCTCTACCGTTTGGAACTGCTGTCGCAATACGCCATCCACAGCATAGAGCAGCCCATAAAGCCACACAACTGGGGCGAGATGGCAGAGCTGTGCCGCGAGTCACCGCTGCCCATCGCCCTCGATGAGGAGCTGATAGGCGTGAACACCCCTGATGCCAAGCGCCAGCTGCTCAACATCATCAAGCCGCGCTACATTGTAATAAAGCCTTCGCTGCACGGAGGAATGCAGGGCACACGCGAATGGGTGAGCACGGCGCGCGACATGAACATCGGCTCGTGGATTACCTCGGCACTGGAAAGCAACGTGGGGCTCAACGCCGTGGCGCAGCTCGCCGCCGACGTGTACGGTCCCGGCATACGCATGGCGCAGGGACTGGGCACGGGAAGCCTGTTCACCGACAACATACCCATGCCGATAGAAGTGCGGGGCGAGAAGCTCTTCTTCACGGAAAAGTAAAATGTTTAACCTGTAAAAAAATTAAGCATGAAAGGTTTATTCTTGTCAATGGTATTGCTGACGATGTGCATGGCAGAATCGGCGGCACAGCAGCAGGCGGCAAACGACTCCGCCACAGTTAAAGACAACCGCAGAATGAGCGGCATCGTAGCCGACCTACTGACAAGAATACCTCAGCGGGACGTGCAAATACACCTGAACACCAACAAGACCGTAACCACTCCGTGGGACGGCTCATACAGCATCAGCGACACCGCGTTTACCAGCGCAACGGTGATAAAAAGCGGCTATCTGGCGAGAAACATGAACCGCGAGGAGTTTTCGGACACCATATTCCTTCTTCCCACCGAGAGGCTGCTCGGCGAGGTGGTGGTTATCGGGCACAATCGCAACAGCGGCATGTCACTTTCCCTTAACAGCGTAGACGCGGCACTGATTGAGGGTGGACAGAACCAGAGCTTTAATCCCTTGGGACTGCTGGCATACATTGCCGGTAAACTGGGGATAATACCCGACTTAAAAGCAAAGGCGAGAAGGAAAAAAGAAAAGATGAAAGCAATAATTGACAATTACTAAAAATTTACAGTCAAGATTATAATCATAAAAAAAAAGAAATAAAACCGTTTTATGAATGGAATATATACTGTTCTGCTGCTCATAGTATCGAACGTGTTCATGACCTTCGCATGGTACGGGCACCTGAAGCTGCAGCAGATGAAAATACTGTCGGCAAACACGCCGCTTTACATCATTATCCTGCTGAGCTGGTTTCTCGCCCTGGCTGAATATTCGTGCCAGGTGCCGGCAAACAGATACGGCTTCGCGGGCAACGGCGGCGACTTCACGCTAATCCAGCTGAAGGTTATTCAGGAAGTGGTGTCGCTGGTGGTGTTCACTGTATTCACCGTGATGTTTTTCAACAACGAATCACTCCACTGGAATCATCTGGCGGCATTCGCCTGTCTAATCCTGGCGGTCTATCTCGTGTTTATGAAATAGGACTACGCCATACACTCTATACCGCCCTGCATAGTGGCGGCTAAATCGCCGATTGGGAGTCGCCAATCGGCGATTCAGGTTTCTAATTCGGCGAATTGCAACCGTAATCCTGCGAGTAGCAACGGACTATGCAGCACACAGAAAAAGCCAACCGTTCTTTTCAATTTTGTTGAAAAGCCCCGCTATTTTTGTTGAAAAGCCCCGCAAGTTTATATCAACAAAAAAAGATATTGCCTTTGGCAATATCTTCTTTCCTTTGTGGGCGTTGACGGATTCGAACCGCCGACCCTCTGCTTGTAAGGCAGATGCTCTAAACCAGCTGAGCTAAACGCCCTCGTTGTTCATGAGGTGTGTGCTATGAAGAAGCAAGTTTTTATAGTGTGTGGGCGTTGACGGATTCGAACCGCCGACCCTCTGCTTGTAAGGCAGATGCTCTAAACCAGCTGAGCTAAACGCCCCTACTTCTTTTAAGCGAGTGCAAAGGTACTGCTTTTTTTTGAGTCTGCCAAATATTTTAGCAGTTTTTTTTCGCAAAACGCCTAAAAAAGTATTTTTTATTTATCTTATTCGTTGTTTTGAATGTTTTTCACACTATCTGCACCACCGGGAGCAATGTTTTAATTGTCGGCATGTATGTCCCCGCTGCCGGACTGTGCGCCTGCGCCATTTTGGTTTCTCAGCCGCTCGTTCTCAGCCTCAAGGTCGGCAATCTGCGCATTCAGCGCGTCTATCTCCATTTGCGTCATTGAGTGTATGGTGCTGACGTCGGGCACCCTTTTCCAGCTGTTGCTGCCCAGACGGTAGGTGATACCAGCCTCTACGGCAAACATGCGATCGGCAGACGACGGACTGCTGCCCGCCACAAGATTGCCGGCAAAGTCGTTCGACAGCGCCTTGTATGAGCATTCAATATTTACGTTCAGCTTCTCGGCAACCTTCCATGTGGAAATCACTCCTGCACCAAACACAGGAACATAGTGGCTGCGTGTGCAGTTGCGCCCGGCTCCTGCAGACACGTATGGAATGAGGTTCCATACACGCGTGTCGCTGTAGCCCTTCAGCATATTGGTGAGATTAAACATAGCCTCGCCCGTGAGAATCCAGTAGCTGTTATGACGGTTGTCTGTGGTGAAGCTGCTGTTTTTCATTGTCCACCCGTTCATCTTGGCACGCAGTCCCAGTCCGGGCGTAAACCACTTGCCCAAGGCTATTGAGCCACTCCACATGGGATTGGCAAGCAGTGCGTCGCCGGCTCCTCCGTCCATGAAATTTGACCAAGAGCCCTGCAGGGTTACAAACCAGTTGCTGGCAAACGAATTTGTAGACACGCTGTATTTGTCGGTTGGCGTAGACTCGTCGGCTTCCTGTGCTGACAGTGACGCTGACATTATCGACAGTGCCGCCATGACTATTATCTTCTTCATAATGTTCAATGTTTTTAAATGTTATACTATCGGTTATTTCTGCCGCCGGTATCAGTCGAGCAGCTGCTCTATGCTTTTCTGCTGCATGATGGCAAACACGGGATGCCCGTCGGGAGTGTAGTTCACGTTCTCGCAGGCAAAAAGCTCGTTCACGAGGTTCTCCATCTCATCATTTGTGAGAATCTCGCCATATGTTATCGCCGCGCTGCGTGCCATGCTCATCGCCATCGAGCTGTTGATATCGTCGATAGTGCTGCCGGTCATATCGGCGGCATCGTCTACAATCTGCTGCAGCAGCGCCGCCGGGTTCATGTTCTCAATGCCGGCAGGTATGCCGTTGAGCGCATAGCTTCCGCCGCCAAGTGGCGTCAGTTCAAAGCCTATGGCAGCAAGCTCGGGCATGAGCCTCTCCACTATTGGCATCACGGCAGTGTCGAACTGAATCATCTCGGCGAAGAGCAGACGCTGTGTGGCGTTCTTGCGGTTGGCTATCATCGCCAGATAGCGCTCATATCTCACCCTCATGTCGGCACGGTGCTGGTCGATGATCATCAGTCCCGACTTCACGGCAGTCATGATGTATCGCCCCTTGTACTGATAGTGCGCCGGCGACTTCTCGTCAATCACATTCTGTGTCTCCTCCGCATCGTGGCTAAGCGGCATCTCCAGTATGGTGCCGCCGTCGTCGGCAGGGTCGGCGTCGTCAAAGAGCGTGGGCTGCTGTCCGTCCTCTGCAGTGCTGTCGCCCAAGCCCTTGTACAGCTCCTCCCAACTGTCGTCCATGTTTGTGCGCGGAGTGTATGACGACGGTTCGCGCGTGGTCTTGAACGGATTATACGTGGGGTGGAGAGTGGTTTCCGGCTGCGCTATGCTCTCTGCGGGATTGAACACGGGAATGTCGGGCTGCCCCACCGTGTCGAAGTCGATGGTGGCAAGGTCACAGAACTTTCCTATCGCGTCCTTCACCGCCGCCAGGATAATCTGCCATATCGGCTGCTCGTTCTCAAACTTTATCTCGGTCTTCGTGGGGTGTATGTTCACGTCGATGTCGGCAGGGTTCACGTCGAAGTAAATGAAATAGGGCACGCTCATGCCTGCCGGCACCAGCCTGTCGTATGCCTGCATCACTGCCTTGTGGAAGTAGGGATGCTTCATATAGCGCCCGTTTACGAAGAAATATTCGTGCGCCCCCTTTTTCTTTGCCGACTCCGGCTTGCCAATGAAGCCCGTAACCTTGCACATGGTTGTGGTAACATCGAGCGGCAGGAGGTCGGAGTTGAGCTTCTTGCCGAAAATGTCGACAATGCGCTGCCTGAGACTGCCGCTGCGCAGGTCGAACAGCTCCGACTCGTTGCTGTGGAAGGTGAAGTGAATGTGCGGATATACAAGCGCTATGCGCTGGAAAGCCACGATGATGTTGTTGAGCTCGGTGGCATTGGTCTTCAGGAATTTCCTGCGTGCAGGCACGTTGTAGAACAGATTTTCAACCTTGAAGTTGCTGCCCACGGGGCACGATTCGGGCACCTGAGCGGTCACACTGCTGCCGCTGATGCTGATATGCGTGCCTATATCGCTGTCGGCGGTGCGCGACCTCAGCTCAACCATCGCCACAGCCGCTATCGAGGGCAGCGCCTCACCGCGAAATCCCATGGTGTTGAGCGCAAACAAGTCGTCAGCCTTGCGTATCTTCGACGTGGCGTGACGCTCAAAGGCAAGGCGGGCGTCGGTCATACTCATGCCCTTGCCGTTGTCGATCACCTGAATGGAGGTGCGGCCCGCATCCACCACAATCACGTTGATGGTCGTGGCACCGGCGTCAACGGCATTCTCCACCAGCTCCTTTATCACCGAGGCGGGACGCTGTATCACCTCGCCTGCGGCAATCTGGTTTGCCACCGAGTCGGGCAGTAACTGTATTATGTCGCTCATGCTGAAAATGTCTTTTTTGTTATTACTCTAAATGTCGTACAGGAGCCTCGCGGCGCTTCTCAGGCTTCAGTTCCAGCCCTCCCTTTTTGCCCCGCCACTCAAAGATGTCGTCTTTGTTCAGCGGACGGATGTAGTCAAACCACGCAAAGGCGGGCAGCTGCCGCCTGTCGGGCGGAATCTGTGACAGCGGATAGGCATCGCCCTCCGACTTCGGCGCCCACACCTTCTGCATCTTCCTGTTGTTGAAGAACACCTTCATCAGCGTGGTCTGCAGATAGTTCTCCAGGATTATGGTGCTGTCGGCGTCGTCGATGGGGAAGAATATTGCGAGCACATTGTCGATGGCGTGCGCCTCGCGTATGTTGCCGTCGTCGAAGAATGCCTTCATCTCTTTCGACGACACCTGATTATAGCGTGTTGAGTCGGGTATGAGCCGCTCCACCGACAATGCCTGGTTGATCACGTGCGCCCAATTCACGGTGGAATCCTTCATATACACCTTTATCTCCTCGCCGAGAAGCTGCTGGTTGTTGTTCCACACAATCGGGTCCTTGTACATGGTCATGCACGAGTCGAGACTGTTGTACACCAGTGAGTCGCACACTGCCTGCACGTCGATGCGGTAAGCCCTCACCTTGTTGTAGGCATGAATCTTGCGGTAAACCGAGTCAGTATTTATGTTGAACGTGAAAATCTTAAACGTGTCGGCGTGCATGAACAGCGAGTCCTGCTGCGAGTAGTCAATAGCCACCGCCCTTTTCGTCACCATGGCATATCCCTTCTCGCCGTCATACCAGCCGTAGTCGCTGGTGAGCTTGTTCTTGTTCACCGTGTCCACATAGACCACGTTGCCAAACGCCTCGCTTATGTCTTTCTTGCTGTCGTGATACACACTGTCGCCGATAAGCGTCTTGCCCCCGTCGTTCATCACCGACCTGCCGTACATCTCCGACTGTTCTGTCTTGGTGTTGTAATATCCGTCCTCAGTGTTTATGGTACTTGCGCCGCTCTTTATCACCGATGGTCCCACGGCATGGGCAAGCGACTTGCCCGTGTCGTAATACAGGGTGTCGCCCGTGAGCAGCATCTTCTTGTCGCGCAGACGCACGTTGTAGTTGAACACAGCCATGCGCGTGTCTGTGTGATATTCGCCCCAGTCGCTGGTGAGCGTAGTGTTGCCGTCTACAAGCTTTCCGCCCTCGAAGAAATATCCGATGTTATACAGGCGGTCGTAGTTCAGGCTGTCGGTGTACAGCTTCTGCCGCCTGTGGGTGAGCACCACCTCATGGCGTGCCTCCGCCATCTGCTCGTTGCCGTCGTAGAAGGCATACTTGCTCACGAGCGTCAGTGTGTCGCCCTGCACCATCCTCACCTTGCCGAAAGCCTCAAACGAGTTGCTCGCCTCATAGAAATAGGCACTGTCGCAGTAGAGCGTCGCGCCGTTGTGCCTGAACTGCACATTGCCGTTGAGAATCTGCGCCTCCGGGTTCTTAATCTCATCATAGTGAAGCACGTCGGCATGCACCAAATACACGCGGTTGTCCTTCTGCGCCGTCTTTCTCGGGCGCGACTTACGCTTCTGCTGCAGTGCCGGCGCCGACTGCGCCATAAAAAGTCCAAATAGGCACAGAACAGCCATGATGACCATTCTATGCCTTTTTATATAGTTGTTGTTTGAGTCCGATGTCATTTAATCCACCCCTGATATTCAAAATTACAGTTCTTATACTGGTCGTTCACGCGCACATATACGTTCTTTATCTTGTTCACCACCCACTCGTGAAGGGCTTCCTCCCTGCGCTTGTTGAGCACCACGTCCTTCAGGATCTGATAGTCCTCGGTGATGGTTGCCTTATGACCCTCCACGCGGTTTTTCAGCTTGGCTATGGCACACACGGTCTTGCCGCGCGTGTTGATCATCTCAAACGGCTTCGACACCTCGCCCACCTGCAGTCCGTCGACAGCCCTTGCCACCTCCTGCGGCAGCTCCTGCATCTGGAGCTTCGATGTGCGCCTCGTCATTTCCGTGGAGGTCGACATCAGTCCAAAGTTGTTTCGTGTGTCCTTATCGTCGCTAAGCACCGACGCAGCCTGTTCGAAGGTAAACTTTTCTGCAATAATGTCGTTGCGCACTGAGTCGAGCCGTGCCAGTCCTTCAGTTACCGCCTCGGGCGACACCTGCGGCTTCATCAGTATGTGGCGGCATTTTATCTTGTCGCCGCGCTTGTCGATGAGCTGTATGATGTGGAAACCGAACTCCGACTCCACCACCTTTGAAATCTTGTTAGGGTCGGTGAGGTTGAACGCCACGTTGGCAAATGCAGGGTCGAGCATACCTCGACCCGTATAGTCCAGCTCGCCGCCACGGCGTGCAGAGCCCGGGTCTTCCGAATAGAGTCGCGCCAACGACGAGAACGATGTCTCTCCCTTTGTCACACGGTCGGTGAAGCTGCGCAGCTCGTCCTTAACGCGGTCGATTTCCTCCTGTGGAATACGCGGTGTCTGTGTGATAATCTGCACCTCCACCTCGGTGGGCACAAACGGCAGACTGTCCTGAGGCATGTCCTTGAAGTAACGGCGCACGTCGGCAGGAGTAACTATGATGTTCTCCACCAGCTTCTCGCGCATCATTCCCACAGTCTTGCGCTCACGCAGCGCCGCACGCAGCTCACTGCGTATCTGACCTATGCTCTGCTTCTTGTATTCCTCCAGTTTCTCGCGCGAGCCAATCATCTGAATCCAGTGGTCAAGCTGCTGGTCAGCCTCGGCTGCCACATCGGCATCTGTCACCTCAATACTGTCGATTGCAGCCTGCTGCAAAAACAGCTTTTGCAGTGCCAGCTGCTCCGGAATCACACAGTCGGGGTCACCGTTGAAGCGCTGCCCCTCCTGCGCTGCCTGAATACGCATCTCCTCCACGTCCGATTTCAGTATAGCCTCGTCGCCCACTACCCATATCACCTCGTCGATGACGCTCTGCTGGTGTATGGCTGTGCTGTCGGTGTCATTGTCGGCAGACTTCGCCGTGTTCTGCACCTTTGCCATTGTGCCAAAGGCAACAAGTACCGACAAAGCCAGAAATGAAATGCGGAATATTGAGTTTCTGTTCATTGTTTTCTTCTTTATATTGTTCAGTGTTTGTTTACAATATTGCTCAATGTTTATTTACAATATTGTTCAGTGTTTGTTTACAGTCTTGAGCACATCGGCATTGACACTCACCTGATACTTCTTTCTCAGTTCATCAAGCCATTCTTTTTCCAACTGCTCCTGCCAGTCGGCAACCACCAGCCCGCGCACATCGTTGTAGTCCTGCGGAGCCTTGAGCGTCTTGCCGTATGTTGCATCAATGGGATAGTCCTTAAGCGGAGTCACCGTAGTATTCTGTTTGAACACTTCACGGTCAACCAGCGGATTGTCCCCTTTTTTGAATATACCCTTCTCCACTCTGATGCGGATAATGGAGTCGTTGTTGAACGTGGTGCGCAGAGCCTCGTTCCAGTCCTTAAAGCTGAGCTTCTTCACGCAGTCTCTCACAGCCTTCACATCATCCTGTGTCTTCACGTGGTATGCCATGCCCTTGAAGCGCGGCTCCTCCCATTTATATTTCTTCCTGTTAGCCTTGAAGTATGCTGCAAGTGCAGCCTCGTCCTTGGCTGCCTTCTCCCACACTGTCCTGTTGCTTATCTCATAGAGCAGCAGACCGTCATAATATTCCTGAATGAGGTATCTCAAGTTGCTGTCCTTAGCCTTCAATTCCTCGCAACGACGGTTGAGGACCTCCTCAGCGCTGAGCTTTCCCCCACTCTTCGTCACAATCGAGTCAAGTTTCTGGCTAACAATGCGTTCTCTCACTCCACGCTGCTCTATAAACTGTATTATATTGTTTCGGAGCGAGTCGTATGGCTCTGCATCCTTAAATGCTTTCATATTAATAATGTGGTAGCCCGCCGGCGAGAGAAAAGGCTTGCTTGTCTCACCCGGTCTGAGCGAGTATGCCACATCCTCAAACTCCTTGAGAGTCTGGTTCGGAGCTATCCACGGCAGCATACCGCCATTCCTTGCCGAACCGGGATCCTCCGACACCTTCCTTGCCATTTCCGCAAAGTCACTGCCAGCCATCAGCGCATTATATACAGAGTCAATACGCTGTTTTGTCTTTTCCTGCTCCGCAGCCGGGGCATTTTGCTTCAGGCGCAGCAGAATGTGCGCCGCACTGAAGAGCCCGCGATCACCAATATTGTCCTTATAGTTGTTGTATACCTTCCGTGCCTCAGCCTCCACATCGCTGTCGGTGACAAACGACGGACGGACCTGCTGGTCGCGGTATTGCAGGAACTCCTTGCGGAAGCTCTGCATGGTGTCATAACGTGCCTCAAGGGCAGCCTCTACCTTCAGTTTGTAGTTTACAAACAGGTCAACATATTCATCAACGCTTTTTTTGTCAATCACGCCGTCGGAATTGTTCTTGTTGTAAGAATATTCAAACTCCGAGCGCATCACTGGCTTGCCGTTGATTGTCATCAGCACAGCATCAGCATTGTTCTGCGCCACAGTGACAGTGGCACAGAACATTACTGAGACGTATGTGAAAAGTCGCTTTATATTAGTCATTGATTTATGAATCCTAAAATATTATCCGGCGCGTTTAAATCTTCCAGCCAGACATTAAAGCCATTAAGCAGAATTAAATTTTTTATCTGCCAAGAATTAACATCTGTACAGCCGGGATTTTTCACCAGCCGGAAATTAATTGTTGGGGCGGCTGTAGTTAGGAGCCTCGCTTGTTATCGAGATGTCGTGAGGATGGCTCTCCAGTACACCGGCATTGGTGATGCGCGTGAACTTGGCATCGTGCAGCTTTTCAATGTTTGCGGCACCGCAATAGCCCATTCCCGAGCGCAATCCGCCCACCAGCTGATAGATAACCTCCTGAACGGTTCCCTTGTAAGGCACACGTCCGGCGATGCCCTCCGGCACGAGCTTCTTCACGTCCTTGGTGTCGCCCTGGAAATAGCGGTCCTTAGAGCCGTTCTTCTGCTCCATAGCCTCCAGCGAGCCCATGCCGCGGTAACTCTTGAACTTACGGCCGTTGAATATGATTGTCTCGCCCGGACTCTCCTCTGTGCCTGCAACGAGCGAGCCTATCATCACAGAGCTTCCACCGGCTGCGATAGCCTTCACGATGTCGCCCGAGTAGCGCAGACCGCCGTCGGCGATGAGCGGCACCCCTGTGCCCTGAAGTGCAGAATATACGTCGTAGACAGCGGAAAGCTGAGGCACGCCCACACCAGCCACCACACGTGTGGTGCAGATAGAACCCGGACCTATGCCCACCTTCACGGCGTCGGCACCATTCTCAACCAGCATCTTTGCAGCCGCACCTGTAGCCACGTTGCCCACAACGATATCCACTGAGGGGAATGCCTTCTTTGCCTCCACCAGCTTCTCAATCACCGACTTTGAGTGACCGTGAGCTGTGTCAATCACGATGGCGTCGGCACCGGCATTCACCAGCGCCTCCATGCGCTGCAGCGTGTCGGCAGTAACGCCCACTCCCGCAGCCACGCGCAGACGTCCCTTGGCATCCTTGCAAGCCATAGGCTTGTCCTTTGCCTTTGTAATATCCTTATAGGTGATCAGTCCCACGAGATGGTTCTCGCTGTCCACCACCGGCAGCTTCTCAATCTTGTTTGCCTGCAGAATCTCTGCCGCAGCCACGAGGTCGGTCTGCTGATGCGTGGTCACAAGATTCTCGGTTGTCATTATATCGTCAATCTTGCGGTCGAGCTGACGCTGGAAACGCAGGTCACGGTTGGTGACAATGCCCACCAGACATCCGTTGTCATCCACCACAGGTATACCGCCGATATGATATTCAGCCATAATGTTGAGAGCATCCTGCACGGTGCTTCCGCGGCGTATGGTCACGGGGTCGTAGATCATGCCGTTCTCGGCACGCTTCACGATAGCCACGTGGCGCGCCTGCTCGTCAATGGTCATGTTCTTGTGGATAACACCGATACCGCCTTCACGCGCAATGGCAATAGCCATCTGCGACTCGGTTACAGTGTCCATCGCCGCTGTGACAAAAGGCACGTTTAAGTCAATGTTGCGTGAAAATTTTGTTTTTAACTCTACTGTCTTAGGCAGTACCTCTGAATATGCAGGAATCAGCAAGACATCATCGTAAGTCAAGCCGTCCATTACAATCTTATCTGCAATAAATGATGACATAATTATACTGAATATATTTTTTATTGCGTGCAAAATTAACAATAAAAATCGAGATAGCGCGCATCTTGCTACATTTTCACGCAGACATTAATATGATTTAACAAACTATTCACGCCTTCATTATACGATTTAACACACTAATTTGCCATTTCGCTGATGTACTGTATTCTCACAAGCCTTATCTCGTTCTCGTCGAACTCGCTCTCAAACGCCGCAATCATCCCTTTCACGTCATCCTTCTGCTGCTTCTGCATATACTCGTACATCACGTCAATGTCGTCCTCGTCCATTATCTCCTCAAGAAAGTACTTGATGTTGATTTTCGTACCGCTGATAACTATTTTCTCCAGCTCGCTCACCAGCTCGTCAAATTCCATTCCCTTGGCATCGGCAATGTCTTCCAGGTCCATTTTGCGGTCGATGTTGTTCACAATGCTCAGCTTCATCGCACTCTGCTTTGCCACCGTTCGCAGCAGCATGTCGGCATGACGCTCAATCTCGTTCTCGTCGCAATATTTCTTTATCAGACTCAGAAACTCTTTTGCATACGGCTTGCGCAGCTTGCCCTCGCCCACACCGCGTATCTGCCGCAGTTCTTCGTTGGTCACAGGATAGTCGGTTGCCATCTGCTCCAGCGACACATCCTGGAACACCACGTACGGTGGGCAGTTGAGTTTTTTCGCCCACTTCTTACGCAGATTCAACAGCATGCTGTTGAGTGTCGGGTCGAGTGCGCTCGTACCTGTCACCTCATAGTCGGAAAACTCCTTGTTTTCCACAATCATAAACGAGTGCGGCTCCTTTATGAACTTCTTTCCCGCGGCTGTGACCTTCAGCAGTCCGTAGTTCTCCACGTCCTTGCGCAGATAGCCCGAGAGCAGCGCCTGCCTTATGAGCGGCTTCCACACCTTCTCGTCGCTGTCCTCTCCCGCGCCGAAGTCCTCCAGCTTGTGATGCTTGTGCGCCACCACCTCGTCGGTGTCTCTGCCGCATATAAAGTCTATTACATAGTCCTCGCGGAAATTCTCCTTGATGGCGAGTATGGCTGTTAGCGCTATCACCAGTTCCTTGCCTGCCTCTATCTTCTTTGCCGGGTGCAGGCAGTTGTCACAGTTGCCGCAGTTGTCTTGCTCATAATCCTCTCCAAAGTAATGGAGCAGCATCTTGCGGCGGCACACGCTCGACTCGGCATACGCGGCGGTCTCTGCCAGCAGCTGCCTGCCTATGTCCTGCTCAGCCACAGGCTTGCCCTCCATAAACTTGTCCAGCTTCTCCAGGTCCTTGTACGAATAGAACGTCAGGCACACTCCCTCGCCGCCGTCCCTGCCGGCGCGCCCCGTCTCCTGATAATATCCCTCAAGGCTCTTGGGTATGTCGTAGTGTATCACAAACCTCACGTCGGGTTTGTCGATACCCATTCCGAATGCTATGGTGGCAACAATCACCTGTATGTCCTCCATCAAAAACTGGTCCTGCGTCTCCGACCGCTTCTGGCTCTCCAGCCCCGCATGATATGGCGCCGCCTTTATGTTGTTTGCCACGAGCACCGCCGCCAGCTCCTCCACCTTCTTGCGCGACAGGCAGTACACAATGCCGCTCTTTCCCGGGTGCTGCTTTATGAACTTCGTGATGTCGAGGTCCACATCCTTTGTCTTGGGGCGCACCTCGTAGTAAAGGTTGGGGCGGTTGAACGAGCTTTTAAACTGCACTGCATCCATGATTCCGAGCGACTTCATTATGTCCGTCCTCACCTTGTCGGTGGCTGTGGCAGTAAGCGCTATCACCGGTGCCTCGCAGATGCGGCTAAGCGTAGGCCTTATGTTGCGGTACTCCGGGCGGAAGTCGTGCCCCCACTCCGATATGCAGTGCGCCTCGTCGATTGCTACAAACGACACCTTCACCGAGCGCAGGAACTTCACGTTCTCCTCCTTTGTAAGCGACTCGGGTGCCATATACAACAGCTTGGTCAATCCAGAGCGTATGTCCGCCTTCACCTGATCGATGGCGGTTTTGTTGAGCGATGAGTTCAGACAGTGGGCGGTGCCATGCTCCGCCATGCTCGTTATCACGTCCACCTGATTCTTCATCAGTGCTATGAGCGGCGATATGACAATTGCCACACCGTCCATGAGCAGCGACGGCAACTGATAGCACAGGCTCTTTCCGCCTCCTGTGGGCATGAGCACAAACACGTTGTGTCCTTCCATGAGGTTGCGTATTATAGCCTCCTGGTCGCCCTTGAACTTATCAAATCCAAAATATTTCTTTAACGCTTCTGTAAGATTGATGTTTTCTGTCATATATTATTAGTTTCCCCCTTAACTTTTAAAATGCGTTTTATTCAACTGGCTCTGCACATAGTCCCTGTCGATGGTTATCGACTTCCTGCGGCTTCCCGGAGCCTCAAACATGGTGTCGGTCATCACGCTCTCCACTATTGAGCGCAGTCCGCGCGCGCCAAGCTTATACTCCACTGCCGTGTCGACAATCAGACTCAGGGCATCGTCGGTGAAGGTGAGCTCTATGCCGTCCATCTCAAACAGCTTGACGTACTGCTTCACAATCGAGTTCTTTGGCTCGCGCAATATTCTCGACAGCGCCTCCTTGTCGAGCGGATTGAGATAAGTGAGCACGGGCAGACGACCGATGATTTCCGGAATCAGTCCAAACGACTTCAGGTCCTGCGGCAGCACATACTGCATCATGTCCTTGGTGTCGATCTTCGCCGTGTTCTGCACCGAGTTGTATCCCACCGTGTGTGTGTTCATTCTCTGCGCTATCTTTCGCTCTATGCCGTCGAATGCTCCTCCGCATATAAACAGTATGTTGCTTGTGTCCACGTGGATGTAGTCCTGGTCGGGGTGCTTGCGCCCTCCCTTCGGCGGCACGTTCACCATTGTTCCCTCCAGCAGTTTGAGCAGTCCCTGCTGCACTCCCTCTCCGCTCACGTCGCGGGTGATGCTGGGGTTGTCGCTCTTGCGTGCTATCTTGTCAATCTCGTCGATGAATACGATGCCGCGCTGCGCCGCCTCCACGTCGTAGTCGGCTACCTGAAGTAGCCGTGACAGTATGCTCTCCACATCCTCGCCCACATATCCCGCCTCGGTGAACACCGTTGCGTCTACGATGGTAAATGGCACATCGAGCAGCTTGGCAATGGTGCGCGCCATGAGAGTCTTTCCCGTTCCGGTGCTTCCCACCATCACTATGTTGCTCTTCTCTATCTCCACTCCGTTGTCGTCCTGCGGCTGGTTCAACCGCTTGTAGTGATTGTACACTGCCACCGAGAGATAGCGCTTCGCCTCGTCCTGCCCAATGATATACTGGTCGAGATACTCCTTTATCTTCTTTGGCTTGGGCACGTCCTTCATGGGTTTCTTCCCTGTCTTCTTCGACTTAGCTCCCTGCTGCTGTCCCGACATCATCCCCGCTGCCTCCACAATGCCGTAAGCCTGCACTATGCAATTGTTGCAGATATTGCCGTTGATTCCCGAGACGAGCATTTCCACCTCATGTTCGTTTCTTCCGCAGAAATTACATTTCTTCAACATTTCCCTGTCTTTCTTCTCTTATTATCGCTTTATTATCCCTTCGGCACGTTTTACTTTCTCTTCAGCACATTGTCAATCATGCCATATTCCTTTGCTTCGTCGGCGGTCATCCAGTAGTCGCGGTCGCTGTCTGCCCACACCTTGTCGAACTCGGTGTGCGAGTGGTCGGCGATGATGGTGTATAGCTCCTTCTTGAGCTTCTGTATCTCGCGCGCCGTAATCTCTATGTCCGATGCCTGTCCCTGCGCGCCTCCCATTGGCTGGTGAATCATCACGCGGCTGTGGGTGAGCGCCGAGCGCTTTCCCTCGGCTCCGCTTACCAGCAGCACGGCTGCCATCGACGCCGCCATGCCCGTGCATATCGTAGCCACGTCGCTTGTGATAAACTGCATGGTGTCGTAGATGCCCAGTCCGGCATACACGCTTCCGCCCGGCGAGTTGATGTATATTGATATGTCCTTGCCGGGGTCAGTGCTGTCGAGATATAGCAGCTGCGCCTGCAGTGTGTTGGCGGTATAGTCGTCGATCTGCGTGCCGAGGAAAATAATGCGGTCCATCATCAGGCGCGAGAACACGTCCATCTGCGTTACGTTGAGCTGTCGCTCCTCCAGTATGTACGGGTTGAGGTATTGTGCCTGCGAGGTTATTACGTCGTCGAGCACCATACCGTTCATGCCCAGGTGCTTAGTGGCGAATTTTCTAAAATCGTTCTGCATATATGTTATTGTTTTTATTGTTATTTTTAGATGAAAAAAGGAGGAGGTTACCGACCCTTTTTCGCGTTTTCTCAACAAAATTACAAAAAAAGTCGGTAACCTCCAAATATTTATGAGGTTTTTTCAAAAAAAAACGTATTTTTATGCCGTTATGCCCCTGTTAAGCCTCCATGAGCTTGTTGAACTCGTCCAAAGTGATGGTCTTCTTGTTGAGCTTCACGGTAGCCTTGAGAGCCTCCATGAGCTTCTGGTCCACGGCGCGGTCAACAAGCATATCGATGTTCTTGCGCTCCTTCAGCATGTCGGCAGCATACTTGTCGAGATACTCCTCTGGCACGTTGGTCATGCCATACTGTGCAAACTGTGCTCTTGCCATTGCCTTTGCCACGTTCTTCACGTCGGCATCCTCAATCTTTATCTCCCTTGCCTCCACGAGCTGGTTCTTGATGAGACTCCACTTCAGCTCCTTCAGGCTCATGTCGAAGTTGTCCTCGATAAACTTCTCGTCCTTGTCCTTGTTGTTGTTGCGCATGATACGCTTCAGCAGTTCCTCGGGGAATGTCAGCTCGCCAACCTTCTCCTCCACATACTTGCGCACGTTCTTCATAAAGAGGAAGTCACAGTTCGGGGTGAGCTGCAGCTTGATGCCCTCGGCAATCTTTGCGCGGAAGTCTGCCTCGTCCTTCACCACGTCCTTGCCCATCACGTTGTCGAAGAGCTCCTGGTTGATGTCAGCCTTGGCGTGACGCGATATCTCAGTCACCTGATATGTAAAGTCGCTGTTCATCTCAGCCACCTTGTCCTTCTCAATCTTCAGCAGGCTTGCCACCTCGGCGTCGTTGCCCTCGTAAGCCTTCTTAGGATTGAAGGTGATGATCGAGCCCACCTTTGTGCCCTCGAACAGAGCCTTCTGCTCCTCCACCTTGATAAACTGCGGCATGAGCACAGCGCCCTCCACCACGATGCCGCCTTCCTTGGTGTTGCCCTCGGCGTCGAGCTCGCGCAGGTCGCCCTTGAGCATGTCGCGTGTCTCAGGGTTATACTCCTGTACGGTTGTGTCCTGATGGCCCAGCTGTGTGCGGAACATCTCCACCTGCTCGTCCACCATTGCGTCGTCAACTGTAATCTCGCTGTATTCAATCTCGTCCTTGTCTGTAAGCTCTGCCTTGAACTCCGGAGCCACGGCAATGTCGAATATGAAAGTGTATGGACCGTCGGTCTTCTCAATCTCCACCGGCACCTGGTTGGCGTTTGGCAGCGGCTCGCCGAGCATTGCTATCTTGTTCTCGCGTACATATTCATATAGCTTGTCGCCAAGGAGCTTGTTCACTGCGTCCATTTTTGCCTGTGTGCCATACATACGCTTAATCATGCCCATTGGCACCTGACCGGGACGGAATCCCGGCATGTTAGCCTTCTTGCGGAAATCCTTCAGCTGCTTCTCCACGTCGGCAGCATAGTCTTCCTTCTCAATGGTGATGGTCATCACGCCATTCACCTTGTCATTTGCCTCGAATGAAATATTCATTTTCTTATTTTTGCTGTTATTTTTTAATTAATTTGCGATATTGGGGTGCAAAATTACACATAAACAATGTAAAAAAAGCACATTTTGTTTTTTTTAACGTTTTTCAGCCCTCTTCCTCTGCCTCTTTTGCCATTCTCTCAGCCTTGAGTGTCTGGAAATCTTTCTGCCTCAGCACAAACGAGTTTGTAAGATATTTCTCTCTCACCACCTTGTTGGCAGCCAGCTCCTCGGGGTTGCCGTGGAACAGTATTCGTCCCTCGAACAGCAGATATGCGCGGTCGGTGATGCAGAGCGTGTCCTCCACGTTGTGGTCGGTGATGAGGATGCCGATGTTCCTGTACTTCAGCTCCCACACTATCTGCTGTATGTCCTCCACGGCGATAGGGTCAACGCCCGCAAACGGCTCGTCGAGCATTATGAACTTGGGGTTGATGGCGAGACAGCGCGCTATCTCCGTGCGGCGGCGCTCGCCTCCCGAGAGCTGGTCGCCCTTGTTCTTGCGCACCTTGCCCAGGCGGAACTCCTTTATCAGGCTCTCCATCTTCTCCAGGCGGTAGTCGCGCGCCTTGCCCTCATATCCCTCGGGCTTGTCGCACATCTCCAGCACGCTCATCAGGTTGTCCTCCACGCTCATCTTGCGGAACACGCTCGCCTCCTGTGCCAGATAGCCTATGCCGGCACGTGCGCGCTTATACACTGGATACTCGGTGATGTCGAGGTCGTCGAGGAAAATCTTGCCGCCGTTGGGCACAATCAGTCCCGTGGTCATATAAAACGACGTGGTCTTGCCGGCACCGTTTGGTCCCAGCAGTCCCACTATCTCGCCCTGCCTCACGTGTATCGACACGTCGTTCACCACCGTGCGCTTGCCGTAGCGCTTCACGAGGTGCTCCGTGCGCAGCTCGCTGTGCACCGGCTCCGGCTGTATTTCCGTGCCGATTGCTTCCAAATTGTCAGTCATTGCTCACATTATTCTTTTTCAAGGTGCAAAATTACACATATTTATGGAGAATAACGAACTTTTTTCTTTTTTTTAGCAAAAAAGGTGAAAGGGGGTATCAAAGTCGAAAATAAAAAAACAATAAAAAAATTTTGGCGTTTGAGCAAAAAAGCGTATCTTTGCACACAAAATAAATAATAAATTAAAATGATATGGGACAGTTGGAAGAGCGTTACATAAGCCTGCTGACGGATTTTGGCTTCAAGAGGATTTTCGGCACACGCCCGAACAAGGACCTGCTTGTGAATTTCCTCAACTCTATGTTCAACGGCGAACAAGTGATTACCGACGTGCGCTACCTTAACAGCGAGCACGTGGGCGACGTGTTCGCCGAGCGCCGCGCAATCTTCGACGTGTACTGCGAGAACGAGCGCGGCGAGAAGTTCATAGTGGAGATGCAGAACGCCTACCAGAAGCACTTCAAGGACCGCTCGCTGTACTACGCCACGTTCCCCATACGCGAGCAGGCTCCCAAGGATGCAAGCTGGAACTTCCAGCTCAACCATGTGTATATCGTGGCGCTGCTAAACTTCGACCTCAAGGAGCCGGCGTTCGACCCGAACGACATCACCCACGACGTGGGGCTGATGGACAAGAAGACCTTCAAGGTGTTCAACGACAAGCTGTCGTTCAAATATGTTGAGATAGCGAACTTCGACAAGACGGAGGCGGAGCTTGTCACGCTCTACGACAAGTGGCTGTTTGCCCTCAAGAACATATCATATCTCGACAAGCGTCCCGACTCGTTCCGGGAGCGCGTCTTCAGCAAGCTGTTTGAGGAGGCGGAGATTGCACGGTTCAACCCGCAGGAGCTGCACGAGTATGAGGACAGCCTAAAGGCGTACCGCGACATCAAGAACTCCATCGACACGGCTCTGGAGCTGGGACGTGAGCAAGGACTTGCCGAGGGCATCGAGCAGGGAAGAGCGGAAGGGCGTGCCGAAGGCATCGAGCAGGGGCGTACACAAATAGTTCTCTCTATGCTCGCAAAAGGCTTGGACATCGCCACGGTGTCAGAGCTTACGGGATTGTCGGTGGAGGAAATACGTACATTGCAGAAATAAAAACAGAAAATAAGGAAGGGGAGGATTTTGTGCTCCGTTGCGGGCGTTTTGCGTCCGATGTATCTAAAATCATGTTAAAACGCTGGCTATAAAGTTAAATTTTCAATATTTTCGTGCGGACTAATGGGGGGGTAGTGTATTACCCATATTTTTTATTATCTTTGCAGAAGCTAACATCTGTGAATAAATAAAACTAACAAGATAATAAGAAAATTTATGGGAAAGAAAATTCTATTTGCAGTCATGGCACTGTTGGTCATGGCTACGGGGAAAATCTGGGCGGAAGGTGAAACTGCCTATGCGGTTTTGTGTCCAAATGAAGGCGGTACAACCTACTCTATGCACTTTGTGTACACAACTGCTACCGAAAAGACTGTAGAAGGTGGAGAAAAAGAAAAAACTGTTGATGTCACAATAAACGGTACTACCACTTCAATAAAACTAACAGCAACCTATCATTGGGAAATAACAGATGATTGGTCTTGTGGATGGCAAGCCCCTGCAACTAGCTTAGAATTTAGTATGTTCTCCAAAATCACCGAAGTTGTGTTTGAGGAAAGTTTCAAGGCTGTTAAGGTCAAGAAATGTAATAACTGGTTTGAGGGTTTTACAAGTCTTGCAGAAATAGTAGGCATTGAAAATCTGAACACATCAAGTGTGACAGATATGAGTTATATGTTTAGGGAATGCAGCAGCCTGAAATCGCTTGACCTCAGCAGCTTCGACACATCAAACGTGACGGATATGATGTATATGTTTTACGGCTGCAGCGGACTGACTACACTTGACCTCAGCAAATTCAACACATCAAAGGTGATGGATATGAATAATATGTTTATGGACTGCAGCAGTATGGAGTCGCTTACCCTCAGCAGCAGCTTCGACACATCAAAGGTAGATAATATGAGTAATATGTTTATGGACTGCAGCAAGCTGGAATCGCTCGACCTCAGCAGCTTCAAAACATCAAATGTGAAATATGCGTATAGTATGTTTCAAGGATGCGAAAAACTGACTACGCTCACCCTCGGCTGCTTTGATATGACAAAGATGGAAAGTGCGGATTATTTTAACAATATGTTTGACAGCTGCACCAACCTGAAGCTGCTGGATTTATCAAAAGTTACAAAAGCAGGAGATATTACTAAAATAATCGGGCTACTTCCTGCAGCAAGCAATCCTGTGATATTCATTCCAGAAAGAATGGAGAAGCCAGAAACCAATAAGAATATAGTTGCTGAGGGCGGGACCTGCGAGGAGTTCGTGATTGATGCCAGCAACCTCACATCACTGAACATCCCATATTCTTTTTATGCAAACAAGATTACGTTCGTGCGCACATTCGCAGCAGGCAAGGCACAGACCGTCTGCCTGCCGTTTGCAGTGGAGAACACCGCCGACTACGGCACGTTCTATGAATACAGCGGATATGACAGCGGCAGCGGCAATGTGAAGTTTAAAAAGGTTAGCGCAACTAATGCAAACAAGCCTTATCTGTTTATACCAGACGGCGAGGTGACGGAGATAGTGACATCGGGCGATGTAAACGCAACAACGGCGGGCAATGCCGAAGACGGCTGTTTCTTCGGCGTTTACAAGAAAAAGGTGTTCACTCAGGAGGAAGCCGATGAAGGCTCTTGCTACGGCTGGGCCGGCGGCGAATTCCGCAGAGCGGGAGCGGGTGCGAGCGTGGCTGCCTGCCGGGCTTACATAAGGCTGCCGAAAGAGACTACCGGCGGCAGCCCTGCCCCGGCGCGCCTGTCGGTGGAGCTTGACGGCGGAGCCACGGGGATAGAGGCAGCGACGGAGAAGGAAAAGGGCACCGCCAAAAGCGGCGCCAACAGTGGCACGGAGGCGCCGGCGTATAGCCTCCAGGGGCAGCGCGTGAGCGGCAGCTACAAGGGCGTGGTGATAAAGAACGGCAAGAAGATGATTGTGAAGTGAGGACTTCGGGGAGAGAACGATAGGGCTTCGGGGAGAGTAAGGGCCCCGGAGAGAGAGTAATGATTTTTAAAAAAAGATAAAGGACATGACAGAGACAAAGAGAAAATACGTGAAGCCGCAGATGACGGTGATAGAGGTGGACATGCAGCAGATGATCTGCACAAGCCCGGGGGGCGAAAACCAGACCTTCAGCCGCAAAAGGGCGGACACGGAGTATGATTATTATGAAGGCGAGTTTGAGTGAAACTCGGCGCATGTAGAACAGCTATACTCCCCGGGGCGACATTGCCCGGGGAGTTTTGTTTTTTTGAACAGTAATGCCAAGAAATGAACCGGACATTACTGTTCAAAATCACTCACGGCATGAGGTAGCAGTACTCGCCGCAGGAGAAGCAGGGGCAAGCCTTGGTGACTCCGGGCAGCTCGTTGTGCCCCACGATGTATGCTTTGGGGAACAGCCGGTGGAGCTTCTGCAGCAGTTCGTGGAGCATGGTGCGCTGCTCTTCGGTGCGCGTGTCGGCAGGACGACCTGCGGCATCAAGCCCGCCCTCGTAGCACACTCCGATGCTGCAGCGGTTGAAGCCCTTGGCGTGTGCTCCCACTTCGAGGAGCTTGCGGTGCTGGGTCACCTCTCCGCTCTTGCGTATGTAGAAGTGGTAGCCCACTGTGCGGAAGCCGCGCGCCTTGTGGTCGCGCATCATCTGTTCCACGGTGTAGTTGCGGTCGGCGCGTGTGGCGGAGCAGTGGACGACGATGAAGCGCACGGCATCGGCGCCGCTCATCATCATGCCGCCCTCCACCCCGGTGAGGAGAGAGCGCTCGTTGAGCACCTCTTCCTCGCCGCCGATAATAATGGGAAATGTGTATGTAATCATAGTCACACGCAGCTTTGTACTGCGAAACAGCCGAGTATGGTTGTCAGCACAGTGATTACGACGTTAATTACTTTCTTCCAGGTTTCTTTCTTCATAGTGTTGAGTGTTTAGTGTTTAGTGAGGAGTGTTTAGTGAGGAGTGTTTTACAGTCCGCTGCCTCCGGTGTCGGTGCTGTCACCGCCGGTGCCGGTGCTTCCTGGCTCCTCCTCGTTGCGTCGCGGGCTCCTGTAGTCGGGGCTCTCCACGAGGCTTGCGTCCTTGAGGTTGGCGATGGAGAACTCGCCCGTAGCTCGTGAGCTGAGGTGAACGTTGGTGATGTTCTTCGCCACGGTCCACTCCTTGGGGTCCTTCTCTCCCTTGCTCTTCACCTTGAGCGAGAAGATGGCGAGGTCGTCGATTTTCACCTTGCGCCCCTGGAGCACCATCTCCTTGATGCACGACACCATGTCGGTGAGTATCCCTTTGATGAGCCCCTTGGAGTAAGGGCTGTTGTGCTCCGACATATGCTTCGACAGTTCGTCGAGCACCATTGTGGGTTCTTCGTGTCTCACTGCTCCGTACCACAGGTTCTCGTCCTTGGTCATGGGATTGCTTTTCTGTACCAGTTGAAATTTCAGTGCCATAGTTTTGTTGTTGGATTTTTAGTTGTTTTACTTTGTGTTGACAGTCTCTACGTTGCCGCAAATCGCCGATTGGCGCGCTCAATTCGGCGATTTGGAGTCCTCAATCGGCGATTTAGCCGGCTGTAACCGCGACTGGCGGACCCGTAAGGCGTGTTTGTGTTTGTTTACAGTGCAAAGGTACGAAATTTCAGAATCCCCGTGTCCGACATTGTCCGTAGATGTCCGACACGGGGTGTTTTTTTGCATCCCTGTAAGCAGCGAACGTTTTTTAGGCACGGATTACACGGATTATCACGGTTCTTCCTTAATTTATCTTATCAGTGAAATCCGTGTAATCCGTGCCTAAAAGAAAGTGCGGTAGACGTTCTCGGACAATCACCATCACTTACGGCTCTCCGAGGTGGTCGGTTATGAGCTTTACCTGATACGGGGTGTAGGTTTTTGCCTTCACGGCGGCGTTTGATTCCGCGAGCTTTCGGCAGAGGTCGGGGCAGCGGATTATCCACCGCCGCAGGTGGCGCAGGGCGGTGTCGCGGTCGGAATCGGGGAAGTAGAGCTGCGCCAGCTCGTGCTTGTCGTATGTTCTTATTGTAAATTTCATTTTTTTTTGGGGTGGGTAGGAGGGGTAGGATAATGTAGGAGGGGTAGGAGGAGTAGGAGGGGGTTGACAACCTTGACGACCTTGACGGGTATTTTCGAACCCTGTGGGAAATCAGGTGTCACGTGTCACCACGATTTTTAAACTTTCCCGCCCGCCTGCGCGCGTGAAGGGTTCAAAAACACCCGTCAAGGTTGACAAGGTTGTCAACTGAGTCATTCTTCCCCACTGTTCTCAAGCTCCGATGAAGATATGTTTTTCTGATACAGCATAATTTCCTCGACGGTGCGCTGTATCACCATATAACCTCTTGTGCCATTGTATCTTACCGACTGAAAGCCTAATTCTCTGAATGCCATTCCTATGCGTATGGCACTGAGCTTCTGGGCTATTCCGGCACCGATAATCTGCATCGCCCTTGCCGCCGACACAAAGATGGGGCGCTCGCCCTCCGCGGGCTTGCGGAAGTAGAGGCTCACCAGCTCGCGCTCCAGGTTGGGGCTCTCAAAGTGGCTGTTGTGGCGCGCCTGCGCCTCTACCTCGCCGGCAGAGAACCAGTATTCGAATCCGCTGAGGTAGAGGGCGTAAGCCTGGCTGTAGATGCCCTCGTAGTCGAAGGGCTGCTCGCGTGGCGACGTGATGCTCTCCACCTCGAATGGCATCCAGCGGCGGTTGCCCGTGGGGTCGGTGAGAAACTGCGGGTTGTTGCCCGTGCCGCAGAACGACGCTATGTGGCGTCGCTGCTCATGGAAGTGGGCGTAGGCAGCGCGCTCGTTGGTGGTCTGCATGGTCACCGCCGCCTTGAGCTGGTTGAGCTCGGCTGGGCGCAGCGTGTCGAGCTCCTCGCAGCATATCAGCGCATACTGCGAGAGCACCAGCAGGTCGTCCTTCGACATCCGTCCGGAGTTGGTCTTGATATAAAAATATTTCCTGAGCTCGGGCGGCAGCAGATAGTTGAACCACGTGGTCTTGTAGGCACCCTGCTTACCTATGAGCACCAGTATGACGTGGTTCACCACCTCGGGGTTGAGCCATGCCGCCACCATTGCCACCATCCACTTGCGCAGCACTCCGGCAAACGCCTCCTGCGAGCCCTTGACCCTCACCGTTGCCGCCAGCCGCGCTATGTGGTCGGTGTCGCCGGGATGCCACTGCGGGAGCGCCTTGAGGTAGTGGAGGAAGGGGTTGAACGCCGGCGTGTAGTCGCTCTCAATCACGCGCATGAGGTCGAAGGGGCTGACCTTTGCCGTAGCCGACATGTCGAGCCAGATGGTGTTCATGGCGCGGTCGTTGATGAGCTGCCACTGCCCGCGGTCGCCCTGCTGGCGCATGCGGTACTCAATGCGCTGTGTCACGGTGTTGTGGCGCAGCTCCACGTTGTGGGTGAGATAGTCCTGAATCTCCGCCACCGAGGCGGTGGCGGAGGCAGTGGCGGCAGCCTGGCGGCGCACAGTCTGGGTGCGCTCCGCCACCCCGCTGTAGCACGAGCGTATCACCTGCTCGGTGCCGTCGTAGTCGGCAAACTGGCGCAGCGCCCATTCCGTGACCGCCTGCATGTTGTAGCGCCTTGCCGCCATCATGTAGCCCACGCGCATCACGTACTGGTTGTGGCTGCCCGGGGCGTAGACCACCTTCTCGCGCTTGAGGCGCGGCGCCACTGTGGTGTCGTAGTAAGCCTGTATGCGGCTGTCCTGCCGCGCCCGTGTCCTCACGCGCCCCGTGGTGGCGCTGTAGTGGGCGTCAATCTCCGCGGCGGTGAAGGCATCGGCATGTGGGTTGTGGTACACCTCGGGGTCGTGGGCAAGCCCCGACAGTCGCGTCACGTTCTTGCACTGGCGGTCGGTCTCCACTCCGAGCAGCTGCGCGTAATAGTCGTTGCCCGCGGCAAACGCCTTTGAGTAGAACGCCTTCTGCGCAGTGAGTCCCTGCACGCCGTCAGTCTCGTATCTGAAGATAATCCTCAGCCCCGAGCCGCTGATGGTGGTGTAGCACATCATGGTGTGACGGTCTGTCAGCACCCGCCGCCTTATTTCTGCCATTCTGTCAGTTTCCACGTGATCAATGTCAACAAGCGACAATCCTGTCAGTTTTTCCACATTGGCACAACATTTGCCGTTAGTCATTACAGCCGCCACCATGAACAGGGGGCTCTCCTGTTTCACCCGGCGGTTGCCTGTATGACGGTAGGTCTCGGTTAGTGACTTCAGCGACTTGTCGCTGCGAATACGCTCCACTACAGCCTCGACGGTGGTTTCCACCGGTTGCTTGCTGGTGTAGCACGAAAACATGCTTAATCTCATAGTTTTCTGTATTTTTGAAAAGTTAATTTATTGTTTCCCACTGTATTAGTTTATAAAGCGGAAAAGGACGGCACCTTGCCAAAATCCGCCGCAAATGTAACGAAAAAAAGCGGGAAAAGCGAAAAAAGCGCTCTTGACAATGTCAAGCACAATTTTAACATTCAATAACGGTCATTTAACACAAAGTGCCCGTTGTTTAACACAGAACAACAATTAAGACATGAAAAGATTTATCCTCACCGGAAGCATCACATCGGCTTTCTGGAGCATCATCACTGAAAACGACAATATCACCGTGCGCCTGCTGCGCTCATTCCACTTCGGATGCGGAGCCTATCAGAAGGTGAAGCTCGGGCAGGCTATAAGCCTCGCGCAGTTCTACACCATGCTTAGGTTTCTGCTGCTGCAGAAACACACAGTGCAGGAGAAGCTCATAATGATAGCGCGGCTCATCGACATGCTGGAGCACGACTTCCACGAGGTGTACGACGACAGCACGCCGCCGTTTGCCGGGGGATGCGAGGTGGCGGTGAGGGAGTGGATGGTTCAGTGTGTGCAGTGAAATCCGTGTAATCCGTGCCTAAAAGAAAGATTGGCGCTGCTTAAAGGGTGGAAAGATTTTGGGCACGGATTACACGGATTTCACTGAGAAGATAAATCAAGGAAAAACCGTGATAATCCGTGTAATCCGTGCCTAAAAAACGTTCGCTGCTTACAGAGTGGCTAAAAGAAAACCGTTCACACTCAGCCGACAAGCAACATCGCCATTCACGTTCAAAAAAACAAAATTTCCGCTTAATAAAAACACACTGAGGAGACACAAAAATCAAGAGATTATACAAAAAAACAAAAAATACCCTAAAAAGTTTTCTCTATTCATAAAAAATTCATATATTTGCAGCCGAAAGCCAAAACGGCTGAAAAAAATACAGCCGCCAACGCTTGTGAGAACTTAGAAAAGAAGCTGTGTTGGATAAAAGTGACAGCCCTAAATGCAACGTTCTGGCAATAGGAAGAGCCAAGCGGTACTCTCCCAATTCGGTGGACAAGGATGCCGCCGTGTTGGAGAGCGTTTGTCGTATCCTGCAGTCTGAGGGAATGACGGTAAGCACAGTGAACGAGGACGAGCTCCAGGCAGACGGTGGCGGCTACGGCATTTTCGTGTCGATGGGGCGCAGCGAGGAGACGCTGCGGCTGCTGGGCATGAGAGAGAGAGAGGGCTGCACGGTGGTAAACAGCACCCGGGGCGTGAGCCTATGCTGCTGCCGCAAGCAGCTTAACGAAAGGCTGAGAGAGGCAGGAGTGCCGCTGCCGCCCGAGGAGGGCAGCAAGGGCTACTGGCTGAAGCGCGCCTGCGGAGTGGCTGAGAGCAGCGCCGACGTGAGGTTTGCCCCCACGCGCAAGGCTATGGAAGAGACACGGCGGCAGATGGCTGCCGACGGCATAGGCGAGGTGGTGGTGCAGGCACACGTGGAGGGCGACCTGATAAAATTCTACGGAGTGGCAGGGCAGAACTTCTTCCGCACATACTATCCCGGCGACGACGGGCAGTGGAAGTTCGGCGACGAGCAGCGCAACGGCAAGCCCAGCCACTATGCATTCGATATCCGTCGGCTGCACAACACGGCGGAGAAGGCTGCCGGCATGATAGGCGTGGGCGTGTATGGCGGCGATGCCATAGTGACAGCCGACGGAAACTTTGTGATAATAGACTTCAACGACTGGCCCAGCTTCTCGCGGTGCCGCGACGAAGCTGCAGCGGCAATAGCCGGATATGTGAAAATGAAGACTGCGAAGCTGATGAGCTTGCGAACTAATGAAGAATCGATAAAGGGCTATATATTCGACTATGGCGGCACGCTCGACACAGGCGGAATGCACTGGGGCAAGGCTCTGTGGCACGCCTACGAGAGATGCGGAGTGCCAGTGACGGAGCAGATGTTCCGCGATGCCTACGTGCACGCGGAGCGCACGTTGGGCAAGAACCGCATAATAATGCCCGACTTCACGTTCCACCGCACGCTCGACACCAAGCTGCGCATAGAGATGGAGTACATTGCGGAGCGCCAGGAGTCATTCAATATTGAGCAATGGCACGCTAAGGTGCTGGACGACATATACTCAAGAACCTGCGGATTTACCGCGGAGAGCGTAAAGCTGTTGAAGCAGCTGCGCAGGGACAATCCCGGGGCGGGCATGGTGCTGGTGAGCAACTTCTACGGCAACGTGGAGACGGTGCTCCAGGAGATGGGCTTCGGCGGACTGTTCGACAAGGTGATAGAGAGCGCGGTGGTGGGCATACGCAAGCCCGACCCGAGAATATTCGCGCTGGGCGTGGAGGCGCTGGGGCTTAAAGCCGGGGAATGCGTGGTTATCGGCGACAGCTACGACAAGGACATCATTCCGGCAAAGTCAATAGGATGCCGCACGGTGTGGATAAAGGGCGAGGGCTGGACCGACGACGAGCCCGACGGCAGCTGCGCCGACAAGATAATAAGTAAAAATTAATAAACATAATTAAATAACTTACATACTTAAAAGGTAATGAAACAAACTAATGTAAAGCCTGCTGAAGGCAAATTGGGAATCATGGTTGTTGGTTGCGGAGCTGTTTCTACAACCTTCATGACTGGTGTGCTTATGACTCGCCGTGGACTTACAAAGCCTGTAGGTTCAATGACACAGTACGACAAAATTCGTGTTGGCAAGGGTGCCGACAAGAAATATCTGCCATATAGTGAGATTGTGCCGATGGCAAAGCTCGACGACATTGTATTTGGAACATGGGACGTGTACCCGCAGAACGCCTATCAGGCAGCAATGTATGCCGAGGTTCTGAAGGAGAAGGACATTGAGCCGGTGAAGGACGAGCTGATGAAGATCGTGCCTATGAAGGCGGCATTCGACAAGAACTACGCCAAGCGCCTGGACGGCGACAATGTGAAGGAGTGCAAGGACCGCTGGGACATGAAGGAGCAGATTCGCGAGGATATCCGCAAGTTTAAGGCAGACAACGGCTGCTCGCGCATCGTGGTGCTCTGGGCTGCGTCTACAGAGATTTATGTTCCTGTGTGCGAGGAGGTTCACTACAAGCTGGACGACCTCGTGGCTGCAATGAAGGCTAACGACACCGAGCACGTGGCTCCGTCGATGTGCTACGCTATGGCTGCCCTGGAAGAGGGTGCTCCGTTCATCATGGGCGCGCCTAACACCACTGTCGACATCCCTGCAATGTGGGAGCTTGCCGAGAAGACCAAGATGCCTATCGCCGGCAAGGACTTCAAGACCGGTCAGACTCTGGTGAAGAGCGGTTTCTCGCCAATCATCGGCACACGCTGCCTCGGATTGAGCGGATGGTTCTCTACAAACATCCTGGGCAACCGCGACGGTCTGGTGCTCGACGAGCCTGCCAACTTCCGCACAAAGGAGGTGTCGAAGCTCTCTACACTGGAGACTATCCTCAAGCCCGACGTGCAGCCCGACCTCTACGGCCACGGCAACGACGAGGACACACAGTACTACCACAAGGTGCGCATCAACTACTATCCGCCGCGCAACGACAACAAGGAGGGATGGGACAACATCGACATCTTCGGATGGATGGGATACCCGATGCAGATCAAGATCAACTTCCTCTGCCGCGACTCTATCCTTGCAGCTCCGCTGTGTCTCGACCTCTGTCTGCTGAGCGACCTCGCCGCACGCGCCGGACGCTACGGCACACAGCGCTTCCTGAGCTTCTTCCTCAAATCGCCAATGCACGACTACACCAAGGGCGAGGAGGCTGTGAACCACCTCTACCAGCAGTACACCATGCTGAAGAACGCCATCCGCGAGATGGGAGGCTATGAGGCTGACGAGGAAATCGATTAATTTTTAATCAGTGTTTAGTGTTCAGTGTTTAGTGTTCAGCTGGTTGTGCAGCCCAAATCACTAAACACTGAACACTGAACACTGAACACTTTTTTATGCACAGGATAACATTTCTATTTGTATTATTGTTTGCAGTTGCCATCAACGTCAAAGCCCAGATTTCGGGTTATGTGATTGACGCGGAGAATGGCGACAGCATTCCGTTTGCCACCGTGATGTACAAGGGGCATAACGTGAGTGCCATTGCCACGATGAACGGCAAATACAAGATTTCGAGATATGAGGGATGGCAGCTCACTTTCAGTGCAGTGGGCTATGTGGCGAAGACCGTGACGGTGACCTCGCAGACAAAAGGAACGATGAACATCAAGCTGAAGCCCGACAACAAGTACCTCAAGGAGGTGACCGTAAAGGCTAAGCGCAAGCGCTATTCGCGTAAGAACAACCCCGCGGTGGAGCTGATGAAGAAGGTGGTGGCGCACAAGAAGCAGACATCACTGGAGACGCGCGACTATTACCAGTATAACAAATACCAGAAGATCACCCTCGCATTGAATGAGGTTAACGACGACACGCTGAACTCAGAGAAATTCAAGAAGCGCCCCTGGCTCAAGGATCAGGTGGAGAAGAGCGAGTACACGGGAAAGCTCATTCTGCCCGTGTCGGTGGACGAGACGGTCTCGCAAAAAATTTATCGCAAGCATCCGCACAGTGAGAAGACCATAGTAAAGGGAATAAACTCTTCGGGAGTTAACGACCTCTTTCAGACCGGCGATATTGTGACCAATGTTCTGAAAGATGTGTTTACCGATGTCAACATATATGATGATCAGATTCGGCTTTTGCAATATCCGTTTACATCGCCCATCGGCGAGGACGGAATAGCATTCTACCGTTATTACATCGAGGACACCCTGATGGTGGACAAGGACAAGTGCATTCACCTGCACTTCCTGCCCAACAACCAGCAGGACTTTGGTTTCAGGGGCGACCTCTACGTGCTCGCCGACAGCAGCTATCAGGTGAAGCGCTGCGACCTGACAATCCCGAAAAAGAGCGACGTGAACTTTGTGGAGAACATGCAGATAGTGCAGGAGTTCTCGCAGCTGCCCGACTCAACGTGGGTGCTCACACGTGACGACATGGTGGCGGAGCTGAAGCTGGCGAGCTTCCTGCAGAAGTGCTGCGTAATGCGCTCCACACGACTCACCGACTACGCCTTCGACGAACTGCCCAAGCAGTTGTTCAAGGGAAAGGCTAAGGAGGTGAAGGAGGCGGACGCCATGATGCGCGGCGACCAGTTCTGGGCGCAGTACCGTCAGGTGAACCTCACCAAGGGTGAGAGCTCGATGGACGCATTCGTGCACAACCTGGAGCAGATAAAGGGATTCAAGTATATCATCTTCGGACTGAAGGCGCTGATAGAGAACTTCGTGGAGACGGGCAACCCCAGCAAGGTGGACATCGGTCCGATAAACACGATGATTACCAAGAACTTCATCGACGGATACCGCACACGTATATCGGCGCAGTCCACCGCCAACATGAACAAGCACTGGTTTTGGGCGGGATACTACGCCCACGCATGGGGCAGCCACAAGAACTACTACAGCGGCTCGCTCATCTACTCGTTCAACAAGAAGGAGTATCTGCCGCGCGAGTTCCCCAAGCGCACGCTCACGCTGACATCCACATACGACGTGTGCTCGCCGAGCGACAAGTTCGTGCACACCGACAAGGACAACGTGTTCACGGCGTTCAAGTGGGCTACGGTGGACAAGATGATGTGGTATAACCGCCAGGAGCTGAAGTTTGAGCGCGAGGAAGACTGGGGATTCAAGACCACACTCGGGCTGAAACTGGAGGAGAACGAGCCTTGCGGAGCCATGCGCTATATTTTCATGAACAACGGACAGGGATATGACGACCCTGCCGCACGGATGAAGCGCACGCTGCGCACCACGGAGCTGAGCCTGCAGCTGAGGTTTGCGCCCGGCGAGACATTCATCAACACCAAGCAGCGCCGCCTGAAAATAAACCTCGACGCGCCGGTGTTCCTCGTGGGACACACCATCGGACTGAAGAACGTGCTAGGCGGCGAATACTCATTCAACATGACCGACGTGGAGCTCTACAAGCGCTTCTGGATGAAGAGCTGGGGAAAGATTGACATCTACCTCAAGGGCGGCGCACAGTGGAACAAGGTGCCCTACCCTCTGCTCATCACTCCTGCCGCCAACCTGTCGTACATCATAGAGGACGAGACATTCAACCTGGTGAACAACATGGAGTTCCTCAACGACCGCTACGCATCGCTCGACATGAGCTGGGACCTCAACGGAAAGATATTCAACCGCATACCGCTGCTGAAGAAGCTGAAGTGGCGCGAGTACTTAGGAGTGAAGTGCCTGTGGGGCACGCTCACCGACAAGAACAACCCTTACCTTGAGCAGAACGCAGGCGACGGAAGGCTGATGTACTTCCCCGAGGGCTGCTACGTGATGGACAAGAACCGCCCGTATGTGGAGCTTATCGCCGGCGTGCACAACATCTTCAAGATTTTCCACGTGGAGTATGTGCGCCGCATGAACTATCTCGACCTGCCCACCGCCAACAAGCACGGCATAAGGTTTATGTTCAGAATGACGTTCTGAGGAAATGAAGAATGAAGAATGAAGAGTGAAGAATGTTGAGTTAAAAATCTCTTCCCCCTCCTACCATTCCTACCCCTCCTACCCTTCCTAAAAAAAACAAAAAAAAAATATGAAATTCGCAATTATCGCAGCCGGTGAGGGAAGCCGTCTTGCAGCAGAAGGAATAACATCGCCCAAGCCTCTGGTGAAAGTGGGCGGAGAACATCTCATAGACAGACTGATACGCATCTTTATGGACAATCAGGCTGAAGAGATAGTAGTGATTTGCAACGACCAGACAGCACTGGTGAGCAGCCACCTCGTGGAGCTGCAGCGCGACGGTCTGAACGGCCGCCCCGTGCCGCTGCGCTTTGTCATCAAGTCTACGCCGAGCTCGATGCACAGTTTTTCGGAGATAAGCAAGTATCTGGAGGATGGACCGTTTGTGCTCACAACGGTGGACACCATTTTCCGGGAATGTGAGTTCAGGAGCTACGTGGACAGTTTCAACAAGGCACTGGCAGAGGGAACCGCCGACGGAATGATGGGCGTGACCGACTATATCGACGACGAGTCGCCGCTGCACGTGGATGTGGACGGCAATATGCGCATCACGGGATTTCTTGACAGCAGCGACCATCCGCACTACATCTCCGGCGGCATCTACGGGCTCAACGGCAAGGCTATCCGGGTGCTGCGGCTGTGCATGGAAAACGGTCTGTCGCGTATGCGCAACTTCCAGCGCGCACTCGTGGCGGTGGGCGTAAGGCTGCAGGCTTATCCCTTCAGCAAGGTGCTCGACATCGACCATGCCGCCGACATTGCCAAGGCTGAGAATTTTCTGGGAAAGGGAGAATAAAAACAAAAAGGCTATGACATTCAATATAAACGGAGAGCAGCGCACCTTCGGCGAGTTGCTGAAGGCATCGTTCAAGAGCGCCGACACAGAGGAGAACATCGACGTATATTTCACCCGTCCCATCGGACTGGCGTTTGCCCTGCTGTGGGGCAGCATGGGCATTCACCCAACGGTAATCACCATCCTGTCGATGTTTCTCGGAGCAGCGGCAGGCTATATGTTTTATTTCCCTGACCTGGCGCACAACCTGTGTGGAGTGGCGCTGCTGATGCTCGCCAACTTCTGCGACTCCACCGACGGGCAGATGGCGAGGATATACAACAAGCGGTCGCTGACGGGCAGGGTGCTCGACGGCTTTGCAGGCGACGTGTGGTTTGTGGTGATTTACTTTGCACTGGCGTTCCGCATGATGAACAGCCCGGTGACGGTGATGGGCTACGAGTGCTCGTGGTATGGCTTTGTGATATGCACTATAGCCGGTTTCGGCTGCCATGCCAACCAGGCGCGCCTTGCCGACTACTACCGCCAGATACACCTGTTCTTCCTGCTTGGCAAGGAGGGCAGCGAGCTGGACCGCGCCGATGCGCAGCTGGAGATAAAGAACAGTCTGCCTAAGTTTCCGCACGAGTGGTTTGCACATCTTTTCTATTCAAACTACTACAAGTATTGCCGTGCACAGGAGAAAGCCACGCCCGAGTTTCAGCGGTTCTACGCCGCCATCAGGGAGCGCTATCCCAATGCCGCCGACATACCCGTGCCGTTACGCGAGGATTTCCGACTTGGGTCGCTGCCGCTGATGAAGTGGGCAAATGCCCTGACGTTCAACTGGCGCGCAATATTCTGCTATGTGTCCTGTCTGGCTAATATTCCGTGGCTCTATCCGCTGGTGGAGATTGTGGTGTTCAGCGCCATATACATCAACATGCACGGCAAGCACGAGGACTATTGCAGGACACTGACCGAAAAATATTTCAACCGCCAATGATGACGCGCCTGTGGGGAGTTGTGCTCTGTATGGTGTTGTGTATGGCGGCAAGGGCTCAGAGCGAAACTGTTCCGGATGCAAAAGAGCAGGAGAGAAATGCGCAGGAAGCAATGCCCGACACCACACACCTGCAGCAATTCCTGGCTGAGATAGACTCGCTGCTACGGTTGGACGAGCTGCACAAGCAACAGCGCGAGACAGAGGCGCAGAAGGAGATGCTGGAGGCAGCCCAGAGGCGCATGATGGAGTCGGTGAAGTATGTGCGCATTGGAAAGAAGATAGAGCTGGGACCCATATCGCGCATTGTGATGCGCAACTCCATCGACGGTTTCCGTCCGCGCTTTGGCGGACGCACCACTGCCGCGCTTCATCCGCAATGGTTCTTCAAGGGATATTACTCACGCGGCTTCAAGAGCAGGGAAAACTATTTCAGCGCACGTGCCACATACTCGCTGAACAAAAAGCTGTATCAGCCCGACGAATATCCGCAGCGCAGCGTGTCGGTGACGGCGATGCGCGACATCGGTATGCCATTCGAGATTTTCAACAGCACATACGACGAGAACTTCCTCACCTCGCTGCGATGGACATCGGTGGGCGAGTTTGTGAGGATTAACCGCCAGCAGATTGACTTCGACTACGACTTCAACCGAATGCTGAAGGCATCGGCACAGATTTCGATGCAGAAGATTGCAACCGTGGGCGACTGGAGCGAAGCCATGCGCACGACCATGCACTTGGCGGACGTAACTATGGAGATTGACCTCCGCCCGACAAAGAGCTCAGTGGTGTCGCTGTCGCACCGTGCAGGCATCAGTGGATTTCTGCGCTGCGACTACGATTACAACATCACCGAGATTGCCTACAGCAACCGTATTGCGGCAGGCACAGGGCGCGTGGACATAGGAGCCCGCGCCGGAGCGGAATGGAACAGAGTGCCCTTCATGCTGCTGTGCATGCCCGCCGCCAACATGGCTTACTTCTCGGCACCGTCAACATTTATGCTCATAAACAACTATGAGTTTGCCAACGACCGCTATCTCAGCATGATGGTCAGCTGGGACTGCGGCGGAGTGCTGCTCTCGCGCATACCGTTCCTGCGTATGCTCGGCTGTCACGAGATGCTGGGATTACGCACACTGTGGGGAACTGTGACAAATAAAAACGATTACGGCATATCGCGCATGGACGGCAGCAAGCCCTACTGCGAATGCTCCGTGGGCATCTGCAACATATTAGGGCTGATAAGCGTGGAATATGTGCACCGCCTCAACTATCTTGACCTGCCCACCGCTCACAGACACGGAGTGAGGATAGGACTGCCGATATGATATGACACCAATCCGTCCATGGGCGAGCGCAATACGCGGCTGAGTGTGAAGCCCTCAAGGCTTGCAGCCTCACACAGCTCATCGCGGAAGAAATATGCAATGCTGCCGACTGCGCCAACTGGCAATGAGGCGGCACCGTACTGCACGACGTTACGGCGGAAAAAGTTGCGGAAATTGTCAACCACAATGCCGCGCACGGCAGGAATGTCAAGGCGGTCGTGAATGAACGGCGCAATGCCGGCAAGAAAGCGGTTTGCCATGGGTTCGCGATAGACGCGGGTGATTATGTCCTGATAGCTCATGCCTATCCACTGCTCAAACTCGCCGACCATGGACTGCGGCAGAAAGCCTTTGTAAAGCGCATTGAGAAACAACCTGCCAAGCACCGCTCCACTGCCCTCATCGCCGAGAATATAGCCGAGCGGACGCGTATTGCTGACAATACCGGCGCCATCGTAAAGACAGGAGTTGACACCCGTGCCCATGATGCAGGCAATGCCAGGGGACGTGCCGCAGACTGCGCGGGCGGCAGCAAGAAGATCGCTGTAGACAAACACCCGCACACCATCGCCAGACGAACTAACAACGTCACTAAACACCCGAGCAAGCAACGCCTGCATGACGGCGGCATTTGCCTCGTTGCAGCCGCTGCCATAGAAGTGAATCTCGGAAATGGAAGACACCACCGGCTCAATCTGCGGCAGAAGCTCGCTGGAGAGAATATCGCTTATAACCTGCTCCGGCTGATGAAAAGGATTGATTCCCTGGGTTTTCACACTAAGCGCAACATTGTTGCCGGAAGTCACGCTCCAGTCGGTTTTTGTGCTTCCGCTGTCTGCTATCAGTTTCATTATCAACTTTATGTATTAATTTTTCTTTAGATTTACTGCAAAAATACAACTATTTCAGAAAAAAGTAGTATCTTTGCACTCAAATTTAAAGAAGTTTATGAAATGAGATTCGACGAAGTCAATCGGATAATAATAATATTGCTGCTGCTCGTTGCAGGAATAACAGACGCAAGTGCTGTCCTGAAAGAAAAGGACCTGGACAACACCTTGGGAATACTGCGCACCGAGCTGACCACTATCCACCGCGAGCTGGCGCAGCAAAGCCAATCGGAACAGGAGCGCACCAAGGAGGTGTTTGCCCAGCTGATAAGCATAATGAACCGCAGCAACCAGAACTCGCTGATGCTCTATTCGCAAAAGGAAGGCTATGTGTTTAACCTTACATACGCCTGCCATGAGGCAACGGAGCAATACAAGACATTCCAGCGCGAGCAGCTGCCGTTTAAGAACTACATTGAGCAGACTCAGCACGAAATAACACGCTATGACAGTCTGATAAGCAGTCTGAAGAAGATGCCCGTGACGATGCTCTCGCCCGAGGCGCAGACCGACCGCAGCGTATGCCTGGCACTGGCTGTGTCGATAAAGAACCGGCTCACTGCAACCACCGAGAGCAACGAGGAATATATGCGCATATACGAGCAGACCGAGCAGCGGCTGAGCGCAATCAACGACTATGCCAACAAGCGCTACAACAACATACAGACAAGCATATTCAAGAACGGCGGCGAGAATTATCTGAAACTGCTGTCGAAGCTGTCCACCACGCTGAAGGAGACCGAGCGCAGCATAGCGGAGAAATACCGTGTGCATCCCAAGCTCAACTCGCAATGGGACAGTCGGATAATACTGATGCTATTCGTCATCATCGTGTTCTACGCCGTGATAGCATCAGGGCTCAACGTGCTGGTGCTGAAGTTTCTCGCACCGAGAAAGTTCATGCCCGGATTCTTCCGCACAGACGACTTCATAGAAAAGCGCCCATACATAATCACTGCCACAAGCACAGTGACATTTGCACTGATTGTGGGACTGGTGAAAATCAACGCCGACCAGAATTTCATAAACATGGCAGCCGACCTGCTCGTGGAGTTTGCATGGCTGCTGGGAGTAATCCTGTTCTCGCTGCTGCTGCGCCTCAACACAGCGCAGATACGCAGTTCGTTCCGGATATACAGTCCATTGATAGTGATTGGATTCGTGGTTATAACGTTCCGCATCGTACTGATTCCAAACGAACTCGTAAACCTCATATTCCCGCCCGTGCTGCTGGCGTGCTCGCTGTGGCAGTGGAAGGTGATAAAGAGCCACCGCCGCGCCATTCCGCGCCTCGACATGTTCTACACCTACACCTCCATGGCGGTGTTCATCGTCTCGGTGCTGCTGTCGTGGAAAGGCTACACCCTGGCAAGCGTGCAGATAATCATCTGGTGGATAATGCAGCTCACCTGCGTGCTTTCCATCACCTGCCTTAGCGACTGGATAAAGATGTACGGAATGAAGAAGGGCTTCATCAACAAGCACGGCAAGGAGGTGGAGAACAAGAAGTTTCCCATCACCAAGACATGGTTCTATGCGCTCGTGGAGGATGTGCTGCTGCCCGCCTGCGCCGTGGCGTCGATAATGATAAGCGTGTACTGGGCAGCCGACATATTCAACCTGAGCGACCTGTGCTGGAAGGCTTTCAACACCAACTTTGTAGACCAGGAGAACCTGAAGCTGTCGGTGATGCGCCTCTGCGTGGTGGTGATACTGTGGTTTGTGTTCAGCTACGTCAGCCGCACACTGCTGGCATTCATAAAGATGCACTTCTATCAAAAAGACCCTACATCGGCAGCAAGCCACTTCATGATGGCAAAGAACGTGGTGCAGGTGTTTGTGTGGGGAGCATGGTTTCTGTTCTCGCTCTACACGCTCGGCATCAGCTTCACATGGCTCGTGGTAATCTCGGGCGGACTGTCCACAGGTATCGGTTTTGCATCGAAGGACATTCTTGAGAACATCTACTACGGCATATCGCTCATGACGGGCAGAATAAAGGTGGGCGACCTCATAGAATGTGACGGAATACGCGGACGTGTGGCAAACATCAACTATACCAGCACGATGATAGAGTCGCTCGACGGTTCGGTGATAGCATTCCAGAACAGCCAGCTGTTCACAAAGAACTACAAGAACCTTACCCGCAACAACGGCTATGTGCTCTCGACCACCATCTTCGGTGTGGGCTACGGCAGCAACATCAAGGAGGTGATTGACATGATAGAGAAAGCCGTTGCAGAAATGAGCCACGAATGGATTGACGGCAGCCGCCAGCCCAAAGTCATATTCACTGAGTTTGCCGACAGCAGCATCAACCTGAAACTGCTGTGCTGGGTGGACGTTATGAAGCAGGGACTGGTGGAGAGCGACATAAAGAACTGCATCTATGATACGCTCAACAAGAACGGAGTGGAGATTCCGTTCCCACAGCAGGATGTATATATAAAGAACTTGGAGGAAGTTAAAGGAAGTTAAACATACCCCTCTTACCCTTCCTACTCCTCCTACCATTCATAAAATAAAGACAAGAACAATGAGCACAACGATAATAGCAGGACCATGCGTGATAGAGAGCGCAGAGCTGCTGGACACAGTGGCAAAAAGGCTGGTGGAGATAAACCGCAGGCTGGGCACCGACATAATATTCAAGGCTTCGTTTGACAAGGCTAACCGCACTTCGCTGAAGTCGTTTCGCGGACCTGGACTGGAAAAGGGACTGGAGATGCTCGCCGACATAAAGAGCCGCTACGGTCTGCGCATACTCACCGACATACACGAGAGCTGGCAGGCAAAGCCCGCGGCTGAGGTTGCCGACGTGCTGCAGATACCCGCATTCCTATGCCGGCAGACCGACCTGCTGACGGCAGCCGCCGCCACAGGCAGGACGGTGAACATAAAGAAAGCGCAGTTTCTGAGCGGCAGAGACATGCGCTATCCCGTGGAGAAGGCGCGCGAGTCGGGTGCCGGAGAAGTGTGGCTCACCGAGCGCGGCAACTGTTTCGGCTATAACAATCTTGTGGTTGACTTCCGCAACATCAGCGACATGCTGGAGATTGTGCCAAACGTGATAATGGACTGCACCCACAGCGTGCAGCGGCCCGGAGGAAGCGACGGCAAGACAGGCGGCGACCGCCGCTTTGTGCCGCAGATGGCAAAGGCAGCAAAGGCTTTCGGTGCCACAGGATACTTCTTCGAGGTGCATCCCGACCCCGACCGCGGACTGAGCGATGCCGCCAACATGCTGGAGCTTGACAAACTGGAGAAACTGGTGGAAGAGCTGACTAAAGACAAGGCTTAGCTGCCAAAAGACATAAAAGACTAAATATAAAAAGGACTAAAGACTTAACTCCTAAACATAAATAAAAGAAACGATGACCATAAGAGACTACGCTATACAATGTCTGAAGGACGAGGCACAGGCAATACTCGACCTCATTCCCAAGCTGGACGACGACTTTGAGCGCGCCGTGGAACTGATGTGGCGCTGCCGCGGCAAGGTGATTGTAACCGGTGTGGGCAAGAGCGGGCACATAGGAGCCAAGATTGCCGCCACACTGTCGAGCACCGGCACTCCGGCGTTTTTCATCAATCCGCTGGATGTCTTTCACGGCGACCTCGGAGTGATGACCGCCGACGATGTGGTTATAGCCATATCCAACAGCGGCGCCACCGACGAGCTGCTGCGGTTCATCCCCATGGTGCTCGACATGCAGATACCCATCGTGGCAATGACGGGCAATCCGGGCTCGCTGCTTGCAAAATACTCGGTGTGCCACCTCGATGTGAGCGTGCAGAAAGAAGCGTGCCCGCTGAACCTCGCCCCCACAAGCAGCACCACAGCCACCCTGGCAATGGGCGACGCACTTGCCGTGGCGCTCATGGAGAAACGCAACTTCAAGCCGCAGGACTTCGCACACTATCACCCCGGCGGCGAGCTCGGCAAGCGGCTGCTCACCACCGCCCACGACGTGATGCGCACCAGCGACATGCCGGTGATAACGCCCGAGATGTGTCTGGGCGAGGCTATCATCCTTGTGAGCAAGGGAAAGCTGGGGCTCGGAATAGCCATTACCGACGGCAAGGTGGCAGGACTGATTACCGACGGCGACATACGCCGCTCAACCGAGAAATGGGGAGCCGACTTCTTCAATCACCCTGTGAGCGACATAATGACAACAACCCCCAAAACCGTTTCGGCGACAACCAAGATAAGCGAGATACAGCGCATAATGAACCGCTACAAAATCCACTCCGTACTGGTGGTCGACGGCAACAACCGGCTGCTGGGAGTGGTTGACCATTACTCTTGCATGCTGTAAACATAAAAAACTGCATGTGGTAAAAAATAAAGTAGCTGTAAACATAAAAAACAGCATGTTGCAAAAACAAAGTATGCTGTAAAACTCAAAATATATTGTAGAATAACTTTTAAACGTCGATAATGATGAAACTGTATAAGAGAATTGCGCTACTGACAATGCTTGTGATTCCGCTGGCAGCAGCGGCGGTCTATATGTTCAAGACTCTTGACACACGCAACCAAATGAACAGCAGTCAGGTAAACTGCATTATGAAGGATTCAAAGGGATATATGTGGTTCGGCACGCCCGCGGGCCTCTACCGCTACGACGGCTATGTGTTCCGCAACTTCCAGTGCGACTCACAGGACGGCTCGTCGCTGCCCGACAGTTATATCAACAATATACAGGAGGCAATGGACGGCAGCCTGTGGATAAACACCGCCCAGGGCATGTGCCTGTATCATCCCCGCACTGAAACCTTTGAGCGCGACATGCACCAGGTGTACACCCGCATGGGTCTGAAGGGCAACGACCCCACCATAGTGTATATCGACACCAGGAAAAACTTCTGGATGTATGTGCCCAAGCGAGGCATCGTGGCATACAACATGCAGAAACAGCTCATGTATGAATTTGGCTACACCAACGACGTGGCAGGAATACCCGAAGGCAACATCTGCTCAATAAGCGAATGCCGCGAGGGAGCCGTGCTCACCTACGACAATGGAATGCTCGTATGCCTAAGCATTGACAACGACCGCCGGAAGGAATGGCAGACCAACACCATTGCCGAGCAGCAGCTTGTACATAGCACATCGCTGAAGACATTTGCCGACGCCAGCGACAACATCTGGCTCTACGGACACGGCACACTGATGCTGTATATGAAGAAAACCAACGAATGGGTGACCGCCATAGGCAGCAGCCTCGGGCTGAACGGCACAAACGCCGACCGCACGGTGTTCAGCATGTCGGCAGACAAGCAGGGCAATATCTGGATGGCTACCGACCGTGCCGGACTTGTGAAGCTCAACGCCGGAAACTATGCAATTGAATATGTCACCCCTACAGGGCTCAACAGCAAGATACCCGCCGGAGCCATTGTGAGCACCCTCAGCACATACGTTGACAACACCGGGCTGCTCTGGGTGGGAACAGAGAAAAACGGAGTGGCATTCTATGGCAAGAACATATATAAATTCCAGTCGGCACTCATTGGCGACGTGACCGCAATAACCGAGGACACCGGCGGCAAGATGTGGTATGGAACAAGCGAAAGCGGCATCTACGGCTACGACGGCGAGCTTGCAAGCCGCAAGGTGTCGGCAATGGCAGCCACTCCCGACGGAAGCGTATGGGTGGGGTCAAAACAGAATGGGCTCGCCCGCATAAAAGACGGCGCAACAACAATATACTCGCTGGCAAACGACAGCAGCAAGACGCTCATCAACGACCACGTGAACGCACTGTGCGTAGACAAGACCGGCAACCTGTGGATAGCCACCAACGGCGGCTTGCAGATGTACAGCACCAAGATGAACACCTTCTCATCGTACACCAAGGAAAACGGGCGCCTCACAACCAACACCGTCACCTGTCTTGCCTACGGTCAGGGCAACACCCTGTATGCCGGAACCAACGAGGGCGTGCTTGTGCTCAACATCTCCACCACCGAGAAGGAAATGCTGACAGGCGAAAAGAAATCGCTCAACAAATTCACCAACAACTACATAACACAGGTATTGGAGGACAGCCGCGGACTGCTGTGGATAGGCACCCGTGACGGCATCAATGTCTACGACCGCAGCAACGACCGACTGGTGTACATCACCGACAAGGACGGGCTGTGCAACAACTGCGTGCGCGGACTCACCGAGGACGGCAACCACAACGTGTGGATAACCACCACCAACGGAGTGTGCCGCGTGGTGGTGCAGCGCAACCACGAGGAGGGCACGTTCAACTACTGCATGTACAACTACGACATCAGCGACGGCATGCAGGGCAACGAGTTCAACCAGGGAGCAATATGCACAAAGGCTAACGGCGACGTGATTCTCGGCGGAGTGTTCGGCATAAACTGGGTAAACAAGCAGGGCAGCAAGGTCACCAACGAGTCGCTGCCCAAAGTGATGCTCACACAGCTGTTTATCAACGACACGGAGATTATGCCCGGACACCTGTATGACGGCAACGCCATTCTGCCCGAGGCTCTCAACGAGACCAACAGCATAAAACTAAACAACAGCCAGAACACCTTCACCATCAAATTCGCCGCCGGCAACTACAATCAGAGCGAGCGGCTGATGTTCATGTACTGGATGGAAGGCAAAGAGCAGGACTGGCACAACGGCGACGCGCTGAACCACGGCGTGACCTTCACCAACCTCAGCAGCGGCACCTACCGCCTGCACGTAAAGGCAATAAGCGCCAGCGGAGCAGTGAGCAATCAGGAGCGCGTGCTCGAAATCGTGATAGAACGCCCGTGGTGGCTGCAATGGTGGATGATAGCCGTATATGCCGCCATAGTGCTCGGCGTGTTCTACGTATGGCGCTATGGTCTGAAAGAGGTGCGCTACGTGTGGAACAAGAAGAAGATGACCCTTGCCGAGCTGATGCGCCAGCAGCAGGAGATAAAGAACGCCAGCGACAACCTGATGCAGCCCATGTCGCGCATGACCTCGATCATAGGAAACCTTGCCGAGACCACCACCACCGTGGAAGGCAAGGAGCAACTCAACTCGCTGCACTTCCAGATGCTGCAGGTGATAACCCAGATAAGCGAGATGCAGATGGCACTTGAAAATCCTGAGTCAAAGGCAAGCGAGACAGCCGAGTCGAGGCTGCAGCTCAACACCCAGGGATATGTCAACGCGCTGCCCAAGGAGGTGGGCGAGGTGCTCACATCGGAGTTCACCCCGCCAAAGCTCGTGGAGTCGGACAAGCTGAAGAAAGTCACGATGATGTTCATCGACGACAGCGAGGAGCTGCAGAAGTTCATAAGGTCATATCTCAACGACATCTACGACCTGCACATCTACAACTCCACCACCGACGCGCAGAAGGACATAACCATACTGCACCCCAACATCATAGTGTGCAAGGACGATATGCCGCAAACCACGGGAAGCGACCTTTGCAACATGCTCAAGACAAGCACCATGACCGCCAACATCAAGTTTGTGCTCATGACCGACGGTGTGCTGTCGAAAGCCGACATGATAGAGCAGAACATCACAATATCCGCCGACGACTATCTGGCAAAGCCGTTCAACATACAGGAGGCTATAATGCGCTTCAACAGCCTGCTCGGAATATCCGACGCCAAGCTGCTGAGCGACACCATAGAGGGCGGCGAGACGCGACGGCTGGAAAGCTACAACGCCAGCATGACCACAGCCACGCTCACATTCACCGACGATGACAGCGAGGCTGCGGAGACACCGGACATTCGGGACAATACGGACGTGTCGGACCATTCGGACAGGTCAGACAAGTCGGACAGGTCAGACGTGTCGGACCATTCTGACAAGTCTGACGCAACAGACACCGCCACGGCGGGCACCACTGAGCTTACACTGATAAGCAACGTGCCGGAGATGTCGGTTCAGGACCAGCTGTTCCTCTACAACATCGAGCAGTACGTGCTCCACAACATGAGCAACGGCCACATCAGCATCGAGGCTATGGCAACCGCCATGGGCATGGGGCGCGTGCAGTTCTTCCGCAAGGTGCAGGCACTTGTGGGCAAGACCCCCACGGAACTTATACTCAACATGCGCCTGAAGCACGCCTGCACGCTGCTGGAGAAGACCGACATAAGCATGAGTGAGCTTGCAATCAACATAGGGCTCAACACCGCCGACAACTTCATAACCATGTTTAAGGAGAAATACGGCATGTCGCCACTGATATACAGGACCAACTCACGTAAAAAGTAAGCCAACACAGGACCAACTCACGTAAAAAATAAGCCAGGCAGCATTTATGTATAAATTCTTCCTAACAGTAATAATAGCTATCAACACCTTTTACAACATACAGGCAAAGGAATACAACACATTGGAACGAGAGAGAGCCGACTCCTTGGTGAAAAGAAAACTGGAACAATGCGGCATTGAATTTACCGACAGCAACAGCGTGACGCTGCTCACCAGCGGCAACGAGAAATTCAATGACATGTTTTGCGCCATACGGCAGGCAAAAAGCAGCGTGCATCTGGAGTACTTCAACTTCAGAAACGACTCCATAGCCTCACTGCTCTTCGACATCCTCCGCGAGAAAGTGAAGGAGGGCGTGGAGGTGCGCGCTCTGTTCGACGGATTCGGAAACGACTCCAACAACCGCCCGCTGAAGAAGAAGCACCTGCGCAAGCTGCGCGAGGACGGCATCAACATACATGAGTTCGACCCGATACGCTTTCCGTGGATCAACCACGTGTGGAGCCGCGACCACCGCAAGATAGTGGTGATTGACGGACAGATAGCCTACACCGGCGGCATGAACGTTGCCGACTATTACATTAAAGGCACTGAGCAGGTGGGAAGCTGGCACGACATGCACTGCCGCATAGAGGGTCCAGCGGTTAGCGAGCTGCAAAGGATATTTGCCAGGATATGGCGTAAGGTGACCGGCGAGGACATTGCCGCAGACAGCAAGTATTTTGATGCCGCCAACAACCATTTCAGCGGGCTGAAACCCGACACCACCGCCACCGCCCGCCGCAAGACCGTGGGCATAATCAACCGCGAGCCGCGCAAGTCGCCCGAGATAATCAGACAGTTCTATCTGGCGGCAATCAACAGCGCCCACGACTCGATAAAGCTCATCAACCCGTATCTCACGCTCAACCGCCAGCTGAAGAAGGCACTGAAAGCTGCCGTGAGGCGCGGAGTGAAAGTGGAGATAATGATTTCGGCAAAGAGCGACATTCCGCTCACCCCCGACTGTGTGTTCTACAATGCCCACAAGCTGATGAAGAAAGGAGTGACCGTGTGGGTCTACCAGCCGGGATTCCACCACACCAAGGTGATAATGACCGACGGGCAGGTGTGCACCGTGGGCAGCGCCAACCTCAACTCGCGCAGCCTGCGGTTCGACTATGAGGAGAATGCCGTGATTCTCGACCGCTGCACCACTCAGGAGCTGTCGGACCTGTTCGATGCCGACATCCCCGACTGCATCAGGATGACCCCCGAAAACTGGAAGCAGATGCGCACTCCATGGCAACGCTTCGTAGGGTGGTTTGCACATCTGCTTGCACCGTTCCTGTAAGACTCATAGCAACACTCCGGAGAGAATTTACAGCACCTACTGATGACAACTGCCAATCGCCGAATTACAACTGCCAATCGGCGATTTACAACGCTAAATCGGCGAATTAGAATCCTAAATCGCCGATTTTTCCACCCAATACTAAAAGCGTTTTCTATCCAATTAGCTTGGCGCTATATGTCTTATCAATTATATTCTCCCGCAAGCGATGCCTTGAACAGCTTTATCTCAAGCGGAGTAATCCCGCACTTCTCAAGGCTATCCTTTTTCTCGTCGATGTAAGACATAGCTTCCCGGCAGTTCACCGGCTCAAGCACCTCCAACGCCTTCTCAAACCTGCGGCATGCCATCAGCCCTATGCCATGGTATATCCGGTCAAGCGTATCACCCATTCCGCCGACATACGACTTCTCATACATTGTGCACGCCTGTTCGGCATTGCCCATGCTCAGCAGCAATTCGCCCAGTGCGAAACATACATCATCGTCATCGGGAGTCTCATAGTGAACTCTATAGAGCAGAGCCTTGGCTTCCTCCCAGCTTTTCTCCACCCTTCTAAGAGCATATCCCTTAGCCTTCAGCGCTTCTATGTTGTCAGGGGTCTTCTCAAGCAGTCCGTTGACCATCTCCATGCCCTTTTTCCACTTTTCCGTTTCCACATCATATTCCCCCAGATAGTGCTGCGCCAGCCTGCAAATCACTTCATCGTCCTGTTTGAATGCAAGAGCCTCTTCCAGATGCCGCTCCTTCTGCTCATAATCCAGCTCCGCCATGAAACAGGCGCTCTCAAACGTGTGCTCCATCTTGTCGTAGTTCTTCATTATCATGGAGGCATCCTCAAATTTATCCCGGCTGTAGAGCACCATTGCCACCGGCACTCCCCACTTTCTCACAAGCGCAGAGTCGGCAAACACGGGCTGCGCAAAAAACAGGAACGGCGGTATTCCCCCGTCAGTTTCCACATTCTGAAAAAGGTCGGGAAACATCGTATGGTTGGGCATGAGATGAGTGAGCCTGTAAATGTTCTGTATCAGATTGCGGCGCACCAGTGCCGGCTTCACAGTTGCAGGGTCCTTTTCAGGCATGTTGCTCATGCCGCTGAGCGACTCAATCATAGCCTCCGGCATCTGAGGCATCGTTCCCTTCAGCGTCAGCAGAAACGAATAGCAGTCGCAGTCGCACAGCTGACTGTGCTCAGCGCTCACAGCCAGAATCTTTCCTATCCTGCTGTCCAGCCCTCCCACTATCGAGGGGTGCAGCCTTGTGTAGGGCAGCGTCCAGTTTATTGTCCTGTCAAAGAACGGATATCTCTTCATTCGCCTGAAACTGCCATAATATATGTCGCGCCCGCTCTTGTAGAGCTTCTGCATCATTTCCACCGTGCTCTCCAGATTTTCCCTTCTGCGGTCGGCAGCCCCGGGGTCAAGGATATCCTCGGTGCCGTCATCGTCGAGCTCCTCGAATGCTCCGTTCTTGAAAGCTATCGGCGAGTTGTTCATTATATTGGGTATAATCTGTTTTTCCATTACATCCTTGTCGCTCTCCGCCAGCTGCGCCATTGCCAGCTGCAGCTGCAGATCCCTGAGCTCCTTCACGCTCCGCTCATTCTCAAGCAGCTTGCCGATGAGATTCTCATGCTCCGAGTCGGCAAGGCGATACTGCAGGCTGTCCATGGCAAGTGCCAGCCCCACGAGCGCGCGCTGCTTCACCTGCACGTCGTCCGACTTCATATACACGTTTATCAGCATTCGCTCCTTTCTGTAGTCGAACCAGATGCAGCAGCCGAGAATCACGGCTGGCAGGAGTGCCTGCTGCGAGAAGCTGTCGACGAGCGGCGAGAGAAACAGCTCCTCCATCTTCAGGGCTTCCTCCTCGCTCCACTGCGGCGACATGAGAATGGCGTCATACGTCCACTCCAGAAATTCAAACTTAGCCCTGAGCACCTCCGTCCGCCTTACATCGCGCTTGTTGGCAGGCAGCAGGTCTACCATGGCAAGCTCCGTGACCCAATGCTCCAGCTTCTGCCTCATGGCATCGGGCTCTCTCAACCCGTCCATGACATTCAGCTTATCCGTGACGTCACGGTTCTCGGGCTTATTGCCGAACAGGGTTATTTGCCTTTCCACATCGCCAATAAGCCGCTGCATGCGCGCCACCAGACGGTCATAAATCTGCTGCCGGTTATCGTCGGGATATCCCTTCAGCCAATAGTCCTTCATACGGTCGAAGTCCTCGCTTATTGCCGTAAGCTCGTCAGCCCCCTTGATTTTTGGATATGTGTACAAGGCATTTTCCACCTCTCCTATTGCAGTACTGAGGATAAAATCCTTGTCCTTTTTCAATATGCTTGCCCACAAGTTGTCTTTTCTCATAATAAAGTTCAGTATTTAATGTATGTATTTTTTTGCTTGCTCTATGTCACGCTCTTCCGGCGGCGCCATGTGCTTGAACTTCAAGCCTTTCGGCAGCCTTGCCACAGTCTTCTCATCCACGGCGCAGTATTTCGCCACAAGATTGCCGTAATGCTGCACGCCAAACTTGGCTATTGAGTCCACGGCGGCATTATAGGCATTTACGAAAGCCTCAATCTGCGGCTTTCTTGCCTTGTCGTCATATATAGTCTTTCTCACCACTATGGCTCCCGAAGCCACGTTCATCTTCCTTGAGTCGGCAATTACGTTGTGCCTGAGCATCCTCGCCCTTGTTGCCTGCGGCTCCGGCAGCCACATTGCGTCCATCTCGTTGTTCTCCAGCATTTTCAGGCGCAGGCGCACATCGTTTATCTGCACCCTGAACACACGCTCGTCTGTAAGCTTCACACTGTCCACAGCCATATCGCCCAGCATGTCGGTCACACTGTAGCGGGTCATTGCCATCATCTTGTCGTCCAGCTGCTTCAGCTGCTTTATTCGCGACTGGCGGTTGCCTATCAGCTGCCAGTATGCTCCGGTGGCAGAGAGATAATGCAGCCCGGTGCCGAGCTTCTGCATGCGCTCTGCCCTCACAAGGTCGGTCACCCCTGCCTCAACGCGCGCGTTCATCAAAGCGGTGTCGCAGTCCATCTGCGCAGAGAATGCCTTCAGGCGCAGGTCCACTTTCGCCGTGTCGTAAAGATTGTGATACTTTGCCACGAATATCGGCAGGCAGTCGATGGTGGGCAGCACCGCCACCTTGAAGGCGGCAGAATCCTCGCGCGCCAGCCGCTGGCGTTCCTGACGGTTCAGGCGACGCTGCTCGTCATACGACGGACCGCATGCCTGAAACAACAATTGGAGCACTATAATAGCAAAAAAATATACTTTTCCTGTTTTCATTCTGCAAAAGTACAAAAAAAATTTGTTATTCCAAATTTTTTTTATAAATTTGCATACGATATGGCAAAAGAAAAAATAGCATACGTATGCGACAACTGCGGACAGGAGTCGCCAAAATGGATTGGCAAGTGCCCTGCCTGCGGGCAGTGGAACACCTTCAAGGAGATACGCATAGCCGGAAACGACACGGGGCAGAAGGCTGCGCGCAACGCCGCCATGGACGTGAGAAACGGCAAGCGCGGCGTGTCGGGCAATGCCAACCGTCCGCAGCTGCTCCGCGACATAAGCACCAAGGACGACCCGCGCATTGACATGCACGACGAGGAGCTCAACCGTGTGCTCGGCGGCGGACTGGTGCCGGGCAGCATTGTGCTTCTCGGCGGTGAGCCGGGCATAGGCAAGAGCACGCTCACCCTGCAGACCATACTCAACATGCCCCAGCGCCGCATTCTCTACATCAGCGGCGAGGAAAGCGCCCACCAGCTCAAGATGCGCGCCAACCGTCTGGCGGGCGAGGACAGCCAGATGTGCCAGATATTGTGCGAGACGTCGCTGGAGAACATCTTCGAGCAGATTCGCGACGTAATGCCCGAGATGGTAATCATAGACTCCATACAGACCATATACACCGAAGACGTTGACTCGTCGCCGGGCAGCGTCACCCAGGTACGCGAGTGTGCCTCTGCCCTACTCCGCTTTGCCAAGAGCAGCGGCATACCCGTGATTCTCATCGGGCACATCAACAAGGAGGGAACGCTCGCCGGACCTAAGATTCTTGAGCACATCGTCGACACGGTGATACAGTTTGAGGGCGACCGCCAGTATCTCTACCGCATTCTACGAAGCATAAAGAACCGTTTCGGAAGCACCAGCGAGCTGGGCATCTACGAGATGCAGCAGTCGGGACTGCGCCCTGTGAGCAATCCTTCGGAACTGCTGCTCACTCAGGACCACGAGGGACTGTCGGGTGTGGCAATAAGCAGCACCATCGAGGGCGTGCGCCCGTTCCTGGTCGAGACTCAGGCACTGGTGTCGACCGCAGCCTACGGCACACCGCAGCGCAGCGCCACGGGCTTCGACCAGCGCCGACTGAACATGCTGCTTGCCGTGCTCGAAAAGCGTGTGGGATTCAAGCTGATGCAGAAGGATGTGTTCATCAACATTGCCGGCGGACTCAGGGTCACCGACCTTGCGCTCGACCTGAGCATCATCGCAGCCGTACTGTCAAGCAATGTCGATACGCCTATAGAACCCGGCTGGTGCATGGCTGGCGAGGTGGGACTGAGCGGCGAGGTGCGTCCCGTGAGCCGCATAGAGCAGCGCATCAGCGAGGCGCAGCGTCTGGGATTCTCACACATCATCATCCCGCGCTACAGCATGCAGGGCATCAACCCCAGGAAATTCAACATCGAGCTGCATCCCGTGGCAAAGGTGGAGGAAGCACTGAGGGCGCTGTTCGGGTGATTGATAATAAAAGTAAGAGTAGTAGGAATGGTAAGAATAGTAAGAGAGGTAGGAAATCCTACACCTCCTACCTTTCCTACAGCTCTTACCTTTCTTACCATTCCTACCCCCTCTCATAAAAAATATTTTTTAAAAAAAACAATAACCATTATGACAAAAAAACTATTCATTACAGCAGTGTCGGCGCTCATGGCGTCGACTGCATGGGCTGACGTGGTGAACATCACCACTCCCCGCACATCGATGGTGCTCAACGCCGAGAAAGGCGCCAGAGTCACCTATTTATATTATGGTACGCGCGTGAGCGATGCCGATGCAAATATCCTCGCCACAACCGAGAAGGGCGAGGAGGCATATCCGATCTACGGCATGAACTGCCCTGCTGAGCCTGCCTTTGCCGCCACACACGGCGATGGCAACATGAGCACCGAGGCAGTGGTGACCGACATCGCGAAGTCCACCGCCGACAACCGCACCACCTACACCATCACCCTCAAGGACAAGGCTTATCCGCTGTTCATCACACTCAACTACATGACCACCGACGGGCTGGACGTGATTGAGACATGGACTGAGATACGCCACAGCGAGAAGAAAAACGTGACGCTCACCAAGTTTGCGTCGGCTCATCTGCCCGTGCGCCGCGGCAACGTGTGGATTTCTCATCTCTACGGCTCGTGGGCAAACGAGGGAAGGGTGAGTCAGGAACCGCTCACTCCCGACATGAAGGTGATAAAGAACCGCGACGGCGCGCGCAACTCGCACACCGACCACGCTGAGGTGATGCTCTCGCTCGACGGGCAGCCGCAGGAGAACAGCGGACGCACCATTGCAGCCGCCCTGTGCTACAGCGGCAACTACTGTCTGCGCGTGGAGACTCACGATGATGACTATCACCACTTCTTTGCCGGCATCGACGAGAACAATTCAGCCTACAGCCTTAAGAGCGGCGAGACATTTGCCACTCCGCACCTTGCGCTGACTTTCAGCCCCGAGGGACTGAGCGGAGCAAGCCGCAACATCCACCGCTGGGGTCGCCTCACTCACCTTGCCAACGGCAACAAGGAGCGCAAGATTCTGCTCAACTCGTGGGAGGGCGTTTACTTCGACATCAACCAGAAGGGCATGGACCAGATGATGGCGGACATTGCATCCATGGGCGGCGAGCTGTTTGTGATGGACGACGGATGGTTTGGAGTGAAATACCCGCGTCTCACCGACAACTCTTCACTCGGCGACTGGCAGGTGGACACCCGCAAGCTGCCCGAGGGCATTGAGGGTCTCATCCGCGACGCCAAGAAGAACGGGGTAAAGTTCGGCATCTGGATTGAGCCGGAAATGACCAACTCCACCAGCGAGCTGTATGAGAAGCATCCCGACTGGGTGCTGAAGCCAGCCAACCGTGACGCAGTGCTCGGACGCGGCGGCACGCAGCTGGTGCTCGACATGGCTAACCCCAAGGTGCAGGACTTCTGTTTCGGCGTGGTTGACGAGCTGATGACAAAATATCCCGAAATCGACTACATCAAGTGGGATGCCAACATGCCTATAATGAATCACGGCTCGCAGTATCTGCCAACCGACAGGCAGAGCCACCTTTACATAGAATATCACCGTGGACTTGAAAAGGTGTGCCAGCGCATCCGCGCAAAGTATCCCGAGCTGACAATACAGGCGTGCGCCAGCGGTGGCGGACGTGCCAACTGGGGCGTGCTGCCATACTTCGACGAGTTCTGGGTGAGCGACAACACGGATGCCCTCCAGCGCATATACATGCAGTGGGGCACAAGCTACTTCTTCCCTGCCATAGCCATGGCAAGCCACATCTCGGCTGCGCCCAACCATCAGACATTCCGCGTGGTACCGCTGAAATACCGCATCGACGTGGCTATGAGCGGACGTCTCGGCATGGAGATTCAGCCAAAGAACATGACCGACGAGGAGAAGACTCTCTGCCGCAACGCCATAAGCGAATACAAGCAGATTCGCCCAATCGTGCAGTTCGGCAACATCTACCGTCTGCAGTCGCCCTACGACAACAAGGGTGTTGCCTCGCTCATGTATGTCACCGACAAAAAGGACGATGCCGTGTTCTACTGGTGGAAGACCGAGACTTTCTGCAACCAGCACCTGCCGCGCATCAAGATGGCTGGTCTCGACCCCAACAAGACTTACACCATCCACGAGCTCAACCGCATCGACAACACTCCGCTCGCCTTCGAGGGCAAGCAGTTCAGCGGCGCCTACCTCATGAACGACGGTCTTGAAATTCCCTACGAGCACAACGTGGATTACCACAAGCGCACAGCATGGGCAAGCCGCGTGCTGAGAGTAACCGCCAAGTGATATTTGATATTTCTCCTACTATATACTACACCCACGGTACGGGCAGCCCGTACCGTGGGTATTTTTATTCAGGACAAGTTACTTTCGCTCGACAAAAAAAATATTAAAAATTCTTTTTATATTTTGTTTTGTGCTCGCTTATTCGTAACTTTGCACAAAACATTATAAAGACAGTGAATTATGAAATATCCCATTGGCATACAGAACTTTGAGAAACTGATTAATGACGGCTATGTATATGTGGACAAGACGGCGTTGATTTACCGATTGGCAACGAGCGGCAACTACTATTTCCTCAGCCGTCCGCGCCGTTTCGGCAAGAGTCTGCTCATATCCACCATGGAGGCATATTTCAGCGGCAAGCGCGAGCTGTTCCGCGGGTTGGCGTTGTATGACTTGGAAAAGGACTGGACGGAATATCCAATCCTGCACCTTGACCTAAATTCGCGTCTGTATGAAAATGCGGAATCACTGAAGCTGGAACTCAACAAGCATCTTGAAATGTGGGAGCATCTATACGGCGACGAGTTTAAGGACCGGGCACTCGAAGAGCGTTTTTATCATATTATTTCCAAGGCTTACGAAAAGACGGGGCAGCGTGTTGTGATACTTGTTGACGAGTACGACAAGCCCATGCTGCAGGCTATCGGCAACGCCGCACTGCAGGATGAATACCGCAACATCCTCAAGGCATTCTATTCGGTGCTGAAGACCCAGGACCGCTACATACGCTTC